>Ga0157372_10000303_pt1 | contig 54864 bp, 57 predicted proteins | sample C55metaG_FD_115307 | JGI IMG/M metagenome (GOLD analysis project Ga0157372, IMG submission 115307) | Corn rhizosphere microbial communities from Kellogg Biological Station, Michigan, USA - C5-5 metaG | ecosystem: Host-associated > Plants > Roots > Rhizosphere > Soil | place: USA: Michigan... | reverse complement strand
CGAGCCATGCCGCTCGATCAGCTCGAAGAACACGGTGGGCCGGTCGCCGATCGGCTTGGTGAAGATCTGCAGCAGGTAGCCGTCCTCGTCCCGGTCGACCAGGATGCCGCGCGACTGCAAGTGCTCGATCGGCACCCGCACCTCACCGATCCGCGCCCGCAACTCCGGATCCTCGTAGTACGAATCCGGCGTGCTCAGGAACTCCACGCCCTCGGCCCGCATCGCGTCGACGGTGGCGAGAATGTCGTTGGTGGCCAGGGCCAGGTGCTGCGCACCCGGGCCGTTGTAGAACTCGAGGAACTCGTCGATCTGGCTCTTCTTCTTGGCGATGGCCGGTTCGTTGAGCGGGAACTTGACCCGGTGGTTGCCGTTGGCCACCACCTTCGACATCAGCGCCGAGTAGTCGGTGGCGATGTCGTCACCGATGAACTCGGCCATGTTCACGAAGCCCATCACCTTGTTGTAGTAGGCAACCCAGTCGTCCATCTTGCCCAGCTCGACGTTGCCCACGACGTGGTCGAGCGCCTGGAAGAGCCGCTTGGGCGAGCCCGGCCGGCGGACGTAGCTGCCGGTGGCCGGAACATACCCGGGCAGATAGACACCGTGGTATCGCGACCGGTCGATCAGGGTGTGCCGGGTGTCGCCGTAGGCGGCCAGCATCGCCATCCGGATGGTGCCGTGCTCGTCGGAGACGTCGTGCGGCTCGCTCAGCACGATGGCACCCTGGCTACGCGCGTGCGCGATGCACTTGTCGACGTCGGGCACCTCCAGCGCGATGTCCAGCACGCCGTCGCCGTGCGCGCGGTGGTGGTCCAGCAGCGGACTGTCCGGCGCGACGCCGCCGGAGATCACGAACCGCGCCGAGCCGCTGCGCAGCACATAGGACTTGTGGTCCCGGTTGCCGGTCTCCGGACCGGAGTAGGCGACCAGGTCCATTCCGAAGGCCGACTGGTAGTAGTGCGCGGCCTGGGTGGCGTTGCCGACCACGAACACCACGGCGTCCCAGCCGGTGACCGGGAACGGATCGGCGGTCTGGTCGTAGGGCACCAGACCGACCAGTTGCTTGAGCTGTTCCAGGTCGAGCTGGGCGGCAGCTTCGTCCGGGGTCAAGGCGGCCCGCGTTGCGGTCATCTGATCCTCCTACTGCGGTCGATGGATGCGATGTTGGCGCGGACCAGTCGAGTGTGCAACATGTTCAGCGCAAACTAGTTCAGATGCACAGAATGAGAGGCAGGATGGCGGCTGAACTATGCTACTTGCTCAGTTCGGCGACTTGCCGGTCAACCTTTGACCGTCAGCCGGGTCAGGCCGGGACACCTCACTCGGCCGGCTCCGGCCGCCACGCCACCACCGGGTACCAGACGCCGAACGGGTCGTCGAGGTAGTACGTCTCGGCCCGGAACCGGTGACCCTCGGTAGCGCCGGCCAGCACCTGCCACGCCGCCCGCCCGGCCACCAGCAGCTCGGCGGCCAGCCCGGCGTCGAGCGCGGCCAGTCCGGCCGGGTCGCCGGCACGCAGGGCGGCCTCGATCGAGGCGTCGAACGGCGCGGCCCGCGGATCCAGGTAGCCCGGCGCCTTCAACCCGCGCCGGGCCGAACCGTCGGCCAGAACCAGGCAACCGATCCGGCGGCCCGGCGCCGCGGTGGCGTCGGCGGCGTCGGCGGCGTCGGCGGCCAACTGCCGACCAGTGGCCAGGCACTCCTCGACGCCCGCGTCGGCGCGGATGGCCACCGGCCGGATCGGCACCGAGCAGCCGGCGTCGTCGAGCAGGTGCCGGCCGAGCCGGACGGAGACCGGCTCGGCCGGCCGGTCGACCTCGGCCGCGGCGATGCCACCGATGAGCACCACCGATTCCGGACCGGCCGCCAGCAACTCGCCGATCGCGGCCAGGCAGGCGGTCCGCAACCGTTCCACCTCGGGCACCGGGCAGCCGGTGCGGCCCGGCAGCAGCAGCGGCGGCTGCGGGCAGCTCACCACGCCAGCGATCACGCGTTGCCTCCGAGGCCGATCACGCGGTGCCGCCGAGCGCGATCACGCGGTGCCGCCAGCGATCACGCCAGGCCCCGGATCACCCGGCGCGGCGGCTGGCTGCCCCGGATCGCACCGACCATGTCGAGCACCTGCCGGGTCTCGACGATGTTGTGCGCCCGGAACACCGTGGCGCCCTGCCAGGCGCAGACCGCGGTGGTGGCAAGCGTGCCGAGCAGCCGCTGCTCCAGCGGCAGATCCAGCGTCTCGCCGACGAAGTCCTTGTTCGATAGCGAGACAAGCACCGGCCAGCCGGTGGCCACCATCTCCGAGAGCCGGCGGGTGATCTCCAGCGAATGCCAGGTGTTCTTGCCGAAGTCGTGACCGGGGTCGATCAGCACCCGGTCGGCCGGCACGCCGAGGGCGACGGCCCGCTCGGCCTCCCCGACCGTACGGGCGAGCACGTCGGCGAACACGTCGTCGTAGTCGATCCGGTGCGGCCGGGTGCGCGGCACGACACCGCCGGCGTGCGTGCACACCAGCCCGACGTCGTACTCGGCGGCCACCTCCGCCAGCCGCGGATCATGGCCGCCCCAGGCGTCGTTGAGCAGGTCCGCCCCGGCTTGACAGACCGCCCGCCCGACCTCGTGCCGCCACGTGTCGACCGAGATCAGCAGGTCCGGATGGTCGGCGCGGACCCGGGCCACGAACCCGGCCGTACGCCGGATCTCCTCCTCGGTGTCCACCTCCTCACCGGGAGCCGCCTTCACCCCGCCGATGTCGACGATCTCGGCACCGGCAGCCACCACCTCGGCTACCCGGTCAAGCGCCTTGTCGAAGGCATAGGTGGCTCCGCGGTCATAGAAGGAGTCGGGCGTGCGGTTGACGATCGCCATGATCAGCAGCGCGTCGTCGGCAAAGCAGTGCCGGCCTAGCCGCAACATCGCAGTCCTCGGTAGTGCGGGCTGGTGCGCGCCGGTGGCCGTTCCAGCGTCGGCACCGCCCGGTGCCGCCAACCGTCCGGCTCGTCGCGGTCGTACTGCATCAGGGTGCCGGCCGGCTCTACCGGACGGAGGCCGCCGGGCAGCCGGCGCATGGCGGTGGCCAGGATCTCGGCCGCCATCACCCCCAGGTCGTGCACCGCCTGGTGCCGGTGTCCGCGCCGGCCCAGGTCCACCTGCGCGATGGCCGACAGCCCATGCCGAGCGTAGGTGTCGGCCAGGGTGGCGAACTCGACCCCGTAGCCGACCGGGACCGGCAGCGTCTCCAGCAGCGAGCGGCGGATCGCCCACTCACCGGCCAGCGGCTGTACCACCGCCGCCAGCTCGGGCCAGTACAGGTTCAGCAACGGACGGGCGCACAGTTCGGTCACCCGGCCACCCTGCGGGGCGGCCACCGCGGCACCCGGCAGGTCATCGGCCAGCCGGTCGTAGAACCCCTTCACCAACTGGACGTCCGGGCTGGTGAGCAGCGGGCCGAGCAGCCCGCTGACGAAGTGCGGGCCCCACTCGGTGAGGTCCGCGTCGATGAAGACCAGCAGTTCGCCGGAGGTGACGAACAGCGACTTCCACAGCGCCTCGCCCTTGCCCGGCACCGCCGGCATGCCGGTGTTGATCGCGGCCGCCGTGTAGACGGTGGCGCCGGCCGCCCGGGCCACGGCAGCGGTGTCGTCGACCGAGTCGGAGTCGATGACCACCAGTTCGTCCACCAGGCCGCAAGGCAGCAAGGCGTTTCGGATCTGGCTCACCACGTCGGCCACCGTGTCGGCCTCGTTGCGGGCCGGGATGACCACGCTGACCCGCTCATCGGCCACCGCCTTGGCCTCGGCCAGCTCGGCGAGTACGAAATCGGCGGCAACGAAGGTACGCGCGGAGAACCAGCGCCTGGCGGCGTTCTCCATCCCGGCTCCCTCTGCTGCTGGTGCTGGCCCGTTCGACGCTACACAGTGCGGTCGGCGGCCAGCGCAGCCGCCAGCCGGGCCGCGACCGCGCCGGGATCCGGTGCCTCGGTGAGCACCCGGACCACCACCGCACGCCGGGCGCCGGCGGCCAGCACCTGCTCCAACGTGGCCTCGTCGACGCCGCCGATCGCGAACCACGGCTTGGCCGGCTGCGTCTCGGCCACCGCCCGCAGTGGTCGCAGACCGGTGTGCGGGCGGCCCGGCTTGGTCGGGGTCGGCCACAGCGGCCCGAGGCAGAAGTAGTCGACATCGGGGTCCGCCGCCGCGGCTTGCGCCTGCTCGACGCTGTGGCTGGACAGCCCGATCGCCATCGCCGGGCCGACGATCCGGCGAGCGACGGCCGGGGCCAGATCCCGCTGGCCCAGATGCAGCACATCCGCCCCGGCCGCCACCGCCACGTCGGCCCGGTCGTTCACCGCGAGCAGCGCGCCGTGTCGGCGGCAGGCGTCGGCGAACACCTCCAGCAGCGCCAGCTCGTCGGCCGCCTCCAGGTTCTTCTCCCGTAGCTGGACGATGTCCACCCCGTTGGCCAGCACCGCGTCGAGGAAGTCGGTCAGGTCACCGCGACCGGCCCGCGAGTCGGTGCATAGGTACAACCGGGCATCGGAGAGCGAACGCATGGCGTCTATCCAACCAGCACCGATCCAACCAGTCGGCTGTCCGCCGAGGAGTCACGGACGGCAAGATGAGGCCCGTGGTGGTGGCGGCGGCACGTGGCGAACTCGACGCGGTGCCCTCCCCGATCCTCATCCTCGGTGGCATCGCCTCGGTGCAGTTCGGTTCGGCCTTCGGCGCCACCCTGTTCGACCGGGCCGGGCCGGCTGGCGTGGTGCTGCTCCGGCTGGCGCTGGCGGCGGTGCTGCTGGTGCCGATCACTCGGCCGCGACTGGCCGGCCGGCCGCGCCGTCAGTTGCTGACGGTGGCCGGCTTCGGCCTGGTGCTGGCCGTCATGAACTGGAGCTTCTACGAGGCGGTGGACCGGTTGCCGCTGGGCCCGGCGGTGACGGTGGAGTTCGCCGGACCGCTCACCGTGGCGATCCTGGGTTCGCGGCGACTGATCGACCTGCTGTGGGCCGCCCTGGCCGGCGGCGGGGTCGCGCTGCTCGCCTTCGTCGGCTCGGACGGCTCGGGCTCGTCCAGGCTCAACCCCGACGGGCTGCTGCTCGCGCTGCTGGCCGGCTGCTGCTGGGCCGCCTACATCCTCATGTCACAGCGGGTCGGTTCGATCTTCACCGGGCTGCAGGGGTTGGCGGTGGCGCTGTCGGTCGGCGCGGTGCTGATGGTGCCGGCCGGCCTGGTCGAGGGCGGCCGCGCGCTACTGCAGCCGGGCGTGCTCGCCGGCGGGCTGGTGGTGGCGCTGCTGTCCTCGGTGGTGCCGTACTCCTTCGAGCTGACCGCGCTGCGCCGGGTCCGCGCGGCCACCTTCGGCCTGCTGATGAGCCTGGAACCGGCCGTCGCCGCGCTGGCCGGAATCCTGGTGCTCGGCCAGCGACTGCGGTGGGGCACGCTGGCGGCACTGGTCATGGTGGTGGCGGCCAGCATCGGCACCACCCTGAACGGCGACCGGCGGGTGCCACCGCCGCTGGATTAGCCTGGCCCGATGGCGGCTGTGCTGATCGTCGGGGCCGGCGTGATCGGCCGGGCCTGCGGATATCGCCTGGCCGAGCGGGGGCACTCGGTACGGCTGGTCGACTCGGGCGGTCCGGCTGCCAGCTGGGTGGCCGCCGGCATGCTGGCGCCGGTGAGCGAGTCGAGCTTCGGTGAGGCCGAACTGACCCGGCTGAACCTCGCCGCGGTGCCGGCGTTCAAGGCGTTCGCCGCGGAGTTGGCGGCGCGCACCGGCCGGCCGGTCGGGCTGCGGGACGAGGGGACCCTGGTGGTCGCCTTCAACGCCGACGACCGGGCAGTGCTGGATCGGCTCTCGGCGTACCGCGACTCGCTGGAGCTGCCGGCCGAGCGGCTTTCCGGCAGCGAGGCGCGCGGCCTGGAGCCCTACCTGGCGCCGACGGTGCGGGCCGGCGTGCTGGCTCGCGGCGATCTCTCGGTGGACAACCGCCGCTACCTCGACGTGCTGGCGACGGCCGGCGAGCTGGCCGGCGTCGTTGCCGTCCCCGGCAAGGTCACCGGGCTGCTGCGCGACGGATCGGCCGTCACCGGCGTCCAACTGGCCGACGGGTCGCAGCTGCATGCGGAACTGGTGCTGCTCTGCTCCGGCGCGGCTACCCAGGCGCTGGTTCCGGTCGGGGTGCGGCCGGTCAAGGGCCAGATTCTGCGGCTCGCCGTGCCGCCGGCGCTGGGCACGGTGCTGCGGCACACGGTCCGTGGCCTGATCCGGGGCAGCGAGATCTATCTGGTGCCCAGGGTCGACGGCGAGATCGTGGTCGGTGCGACCTCGGAGGACCGGGGTTTCGACACGGCGGTGACCGCCGGTGCGGTGTATGAGTTGCTGCGCAGCGCCTATGAGTTACTACCGGTCAGCTCGGAGTGCGTGCTGGTCGAGACCAGCGCCGGCAGCCGTCCCGGCACCGCGGACAACGGACCGCTGCTCGGCTGGCTTCAGCCGGGTCTGCTGGTCGCCACCGGCCACCACCGCAACGGCATCCTGTTGTCCGCGCTTACCGCCGAGGCGGTGGCCGACCTGGCGGCGGGCGGCGAGCCGGCTCCGGAATGGAAGCCGTTCGACGCCCGCCGGTTCGGCCGGCCTCGGCGGTAAGCGCGGTAGAGCTGGTGAAGCGGCAGTGCTGGTGGAAAGGATCGTTCGATGCGGATCATTCTGAACGGATCGGCACGGGAGGTGACCGGTCAGCCGTGCCTGGCCGAGTTGGTCGATCAGATCAGCAACCGGGATACCGGCATCGCGGTTGCGGTCAACTCGGCCGTGGTGCCGCGCAGCAGCTGGGCGAATACCGCAGTCAACGAGGGCGACCGGATCGAGGTCGTGACTGCCGTCCAAGGTGGCTGATGCGAAACGCCGGGGCCGCTCGTCCGAGTGCCCCATATAAGTCACCTACGGGCTACTTGCGCGGTTTCCACAATCGTCATACGAATGACCAGCTCACTTTTACAGCGGATGAATTACGTCATTCGGATGACGAATTCATCTACCGCAGTGAGTCAATGATCGCTACGCCCTATCAGGCCCACTCGATGTTCCGCATGTCGCCGCCTCCTCTCTTGTCTGGATGCCGGTTAGCTCGCTAGCGTCGGGCAAAGGAACCCGCCCCCGAACGCGTGACACACCGCATTTGGCTCGGTACAGTCTGCGATTAGGCGCCTGATGCGGGGTTTACAGCCAATCGTAGTTACGCTTGGTTCACCCCTTCCGAGTCGCTTCCAATCGGTCGGTTTCAGGGGGGAAGATACCTTGCTCGCAAGGGCAGCCACGACATGGTCGATCTGGCGAATTCCTAAACACGCCCTCATTCTTATCGCTTCTGTCGAAATATGCGCGGTAACCCTGCCGTTTTTCGCAGATAAACATGTCACAACCACCGCACTGGGTACTGCCGGGTTTCTTGCCACGCTGAGCGTCGGCTACTCAGGCCTTACCTATCGCTGGGAGCGAGCCCGCCGAGCGTTGCTCGACGAGGCGCAGCCGGCGCTGTGCCCCAACCTGCTGGCGTCCTGGGGTTTCGCGGCCGCCCTCATGCTGCCGCTGGTACTGGCCTGCCTGGTCATCGCGGTGGCCGGCGTGGCGGAATGGCCGGCGCGAAAGATCATCGGTGTCGCCAAGCTCCATCGATACGTCTACAGCACCGCCGGCGCGATGCTCAGCGCCGCCGCGGTGCAGTTGTGCATCAGGAAGCTGATCCTGCCGTATCACGCCCAGTACGCCGTTGCCATGTTCGTCTACACCGGCGTATGCGCGCTGCTCGTCGCACTCGCGATGCTCTCGGTGGGCGAGACCACGGTCATCCGCAAGTTCTCCGACCTCAAGACCTACTACCTCGAGTGCACCACCATGCTGATCGCACTCGGCCAGGTGGCCCTGCTGCACTCAGCGCTGCCCACCCTGGCCTGGCTGTCGCTGCCGGCGACCATCGTCCTGCAGCGCCAGGCCGTGCGGGCCGATCTGCGTGCGGCCGATGACCCTGGCGCCCGGCCGATGAACCAGGAGGCCTGGCTGCTCATCGCGCGGGAGGTGATCGCGGCCTGTCCGGTGGGCGCCGTGATGCGGGTGGACACCGCGGATCCGGCCGCGGTCAGCTATCTGGCTCGGGTGCAGGCCGGTTGTGACGCGATCGGCATGGCGGGCAACTCCGGCCTTGCCGTGCTGCTCACCGAATGTCCCGGACCCAACGCCGACGCGCTGGCCGTCCGGCTGCGTTCGGTGCTGTACCGGCAGGGCATCGAGGCGCACGTCGCGGTCGCGGCCAAGCCGCGAGACGGTCAGTCGCTCGACGACTTGTTGGCGGTATCCGAGGCCGAGTTGATCGCCAGGGTGGCAGCCACCCGGGTCGCCAGGTCCGACAGCCCGGAGGCGTGAAGCTCGGCGATGTAGGTCTCCACGTCGGCCCGCGCCGAATCGGTCAGCCGGATGGCGGGTGTGATGCTCGCGGTGGCGGCGACCACCTCTTCCAGGTCCGGCTCGTCCTCGCCGTCGAACTGCCAGTTCACGGTCGCCCGGATGAACGCCTCCAGCGCGCGCCGCTGGCCCTGGTTGAGCCGGTTCGCCTCCCTCGGCGGGATCCAGGCATCCTCCTCGCCGGTGCCGACCCTGGCCGCCGACCGCAGGTCGACCAGGCTGGTGCCCGGCAGCACCGACGCGAAGGCCTGCAGCACCGCATCACTCGGGGTGCGCGGGTGCCGGCCGGACAGGTAGCGGTACACCGTCGCCCGATCCACCACGCCACGTAGCGCCTCGACGACCTGCGGCTTCTGCCAGTTCGCTGGCAGGTGCGCGTTGAGGTAGTCCGACAACGTGGACACTTGGTTTCACAGACCTTTCGATCGAGAGACGGCGGCCTTCGCCGTTTGTCAGCAAGCTGTCAAAGCCGCGACTCGCAGAGGGTAACCCTACCTCTATCGCACGTCGCATGCGACTATGCGATAGTGTTAGGTGGGAGCCCCCGCTGAGGGATTGCGGCCCTCAGCGGGCGTGCACCCCCACCCAGGACCTTCAGAAAGAGCGGACGAGTGACAGCTGACATTGTGGCACGCCCATGCCCGCCGCCCGAGGGCGGAACTGCTCGAACCTGCCCCGCGGGGCAGTTCCGATCAGGGCGACCGCGCACACCTCGCGAGCGATCCGATGCGCCTGCGTAGCCGGGAGGCGTTGGTGGATCTGATCGAGGATGCCGAGATCTCCGAACGGGAGGTGGCCCGCCGAGCGGGCCTCGGCCACTCGACGGTGAACCACCTGCTGACCGGCCGCCGGCGCAGTTGCTCGATCAGCACGGCCCTGGCCATCGAACGGGTCTTCCTGCTTCGGCCGGGCACCTTGTTCGGGCCGGAGTCCACCGCCGAGGAGACCCTGCTCGGGCAGTACTCACGGTCCCTACGGATGGCCCGGGCCTCGCGAAACCGGTGAGGCGCCAGCCTGGTCGGGCGGCCCGGCATCGCTGTAGGCGGTCAGCGGCCGAGCCGCGGGGTCGGGCGGCGAGTCGCGATCAGATCATGCCGTCGAGCATGCCGTCGTACGGCGAGGAGGCCTCGGCCCACCAGCGACGCGCTATCCGACCGGCACCCCGGCCGTGCCAACCGGCCGCCACCGCCAGCCGCATGGCGCGCGCCATCCGGATCGGGTCCGCGGCACGGGTCACCGCGGAGGCGACCAGCACCGCGTCGCAGCCCAACTCCATCGCCTGCACCGCGTCGGTGGCGCAGCCGATGCCGGCGTCGAGGATCACCGGCACGCCGGCCTGCTCGACGATCAAGGCGATGTTGTGCCGGTTCCGGATGCCCAGCCCCGACCCGATCGGCGCGCCACCGGGCATCACCGCCGCGCAGCCGAGCTGCTCCAGCCGCCGGGCCAGCACCGGATCGTCGTTGGTGTAGGGCAGCACCACGAAGCCGTCGTCGACGAGCTGCTCGCAGGCGGCGAGCAGCTCCGTACCGTCGGGCAGCAACGTGCGCTCGTCCGCGACCACCTCGACCTTGATCCACTCGGTGCCCAGCGCCTCCCGAGCGAGCTTGGCCGTCAACACCGCCTCGGCCGCGGTGCGGCAGCCCGCCGTGTTCGGCAGCACCGCGATGCCGAGCCGAGCGAGCACGTCCAGCACCGAACCGGATCCGTCGGTCGCCACCCGGCGCATCGCCACCGTGGTCAGCTCGGTGCCGGACTCGAGCAGGATCTCGGCCAGGCCGTCCAGGCTGGGTGCGCCACCCGTGCCGACGATCAGCCGGGACGAGAAGGTGCGGCCGCCGAGGACTAACGCGCCGGTGGCGGCATCGCCGGTGGCGGCATCACCGGTGGCGGCATCACCGCCGCCGGACGCGGTCATCGTCGCGCACCGGCCGGCGTCGCCCGGCTGCCGGCGGGGCTGCGGGCGAACGGCAGCGCCAACAGCACGGCCACCGCGAAGGAGGCGATGGACGCCGACAGCCACGGATGGCCCAGCGTGTGCAGGTCGGTGCCGGCTCGGGTCCAGAAGTCCGACCAGTAAACGATGGAACCGGGATTGATCAGCTGGTAGACCACGAAGCCCACCAGCCAGGCGGTCAACATGCCGAGCCGGAGCGGGGCATCGATGGAGACGTTCCAGCCACCGCCGGGCGTACGCAGCCAGGCGGCGATCAGCGCACCGGACAGCGGGATGAACACCGCGCCGATCAGGTAGAGGAAGTTGGCGTAATCGCTGATGTTGATGCTCAGCGCGAGCACCGTGGTCAGCGCGCCGATGCTCAGGCTGAGCAGTCGCCGGTCCCAGCCCGGACGCAGGTTCTGGATCGAGATGGCGGTGGAGTAGACGTTGGCGAAGCTCTGGTCGGTCTCCCTGATCACCAGCACCGCGAAGGCGATCGTGCCCAGCGGCAGGCCGATGAACAGGTCGAAGATCCGCTCACCGTCCTCACCGACCTGGCTGAGTGCGACCAGTCCGATCACCAGGCAGGCCACCTGGGTGACCCCGTAACCGAGGAAGCCGCCGGCGAACGCGGCGCCGGACGAGCGGGAGTGCCGGGAGTAGTCGGCGCCCAGCGGCACCCAGGAGATGGTCAGCGCCATCGCCGAGTCGACGGCCAGCCAGAACCCGGACCAGGATCCGGTGAGCTGGTCGCCGTGCCGGCGCAGCAGGCCGATCGCGAGCACCACCAGCGCCAGCACCACCAGCACCGAGACGTACTTACGCAGCGCCCGGATCCAGCCCAGCGGTCGGATGGTCAGCGCGGTCGTCACCACCCCGGCGGCCACGATGCACAACCACCGCGGCAGCTGCCCGTGGCTCAGCGCGGCCAATCCGGCGGAGATGGTGACCAGCTCGAAGATGGCCCAACCCAGGCACTGGGCGATGTTCAGCACCGTCGGCAGGATCGAGGCCCGGCCACCCAGCAGCCCGCGCAGCAGCACCATCGCCGGCGCGCCGGTGCGCGCGCCGAGCACCAGCGAGGCACCGAGGATCAACCCGCCCAGGATCGAGCCGAGCACGGCGGCGGTGACCGCGGCGACGAAGCTGAGCTGCGGCACGCCGTACGGGGCGAGCACCGCGATCGCGCCACTGAAGCCGAGCAGGCTCACCCCGACGTTGCCCCAGAAGCCGAACTGGTCGAAGACGCCGAGCGTGCGCGGAGCCGGCTCGTACAGCGTCGGTGGCGCCTCGGCACCCTCGACGACGGGCTCGACCGGTCTGGTATCGACAGCCATCGCTACCTCTCTCCCTTCGCCGGCATTACCCGGATCAGGTTCGGCGGTCGGTGGCGCCTGCAGCAGAACGCTGCTCAGCCACCCTCTCAGCCCGTTCAGCCGGGCTCCCGCGGGGACTCCCCTAGGTTAGTACGGTGACCGCCGTCGCTGACACCCCGATCGCGCTGACCATCGCCTCCTCCGACTCCGGCGGCGGAGCCGGCGTCCAGGCCGATCTGAAGGCGTTCGCCCGGTGCGGGGTGCACGGCACCTCGGTGATCGTGGCGTTGACCGCGCAGAACACCACCGGGGTGACCGCGATCCACCAGTGCCCGCCGGAGTTCGTGGCCGCCCAGCTGACCACGCTGCTGGCGGATCTGCCGCCCCGGGCGGTGAAGACCGGCATGCTGTTCGCCGCCCCGATCATCGCTACGGTGGCCGAGACGTTGTCCGGTGCCGGACTGCCGCTGGTCCTCGACCCGGTGATGCTCGCCTCTTCCGGAGCCCGGCTGCTGCGCGAGGACGCGGTGTCGGCACTGATCGAGCTGCTCTTCCCGCTGGCCACCGTGGTGACCCCGAACCTGATGGAGGCCCAGGCGCTGACCAGGTCGGCCAGCTCCGATCGTGCCGAGCTCGCCGAGGCGCTGGTGGCCCTCGGTGCGCCCGCCGCGCTGGTCACCGGTGGGCACGGCGCGCAACCGGCCGACCATCTGTTCGCCGGCGGGCAGCACCTGGACATACCGGTGCCGCGGCATTCGGTGCCGGCCACCCACGGCGCCGGCTGCACCCACTCGGCGGCGCTGGCCGCCTGCCTCGCCCGGGGCGATTCGCTGCCGGTGGCGGCCGAGCGGGCGGCCCGGCTGGCCAGCCAGGCGGTGGCCCAGGGCCTGGCCGGACTCGGCCACGGCGACGGCCCGGTGGACGTGCTGGGCCTGAGCAGCTTCACCCCGTAGCGCCGGAGATCTTTTAGCTCAGCGGGACTGCAGGTGGCGCCGCCTCGGGTCGCGACGCTTAGTTCGCGACGTGGGCGGCACCGACCAGCGGCGAACGCTCCGGCTCGGTGGCCAGCCCGATCGCGTACCGGCATCCGGAAGACCGAACCAGGCCGGCGCGCAGCGGTTTGGCGATCAGATCCCAGGCGCCGGCGATAGAGCCGCCGATCACCAGCTGGTCGGCGCCGAACCGTTCCAGCCACGGTGCCAGCACCTCGCCCAGCACGGTGAACGCCGCATCGAAGGCGGCCGACGCGGCCGGGTCACCGTTGCGCGCCAGCTCGGCGATCTCCCGAACGTCGAGGTCGTCCGTCCGACCGGCCCGGCTGCGGTAGCCGCGTCGCAGCGCGCGCCGGGAAACCCAATCCTCCAAAGGCAATCCGTCGTGCGAGAGCAGGTGCACCTCGGCCTGCGGCGGCACGTCCGGGCCACTGTCGACCACCCGACCGCGGTCCAGGAAGGCCGAGCCGACGCCGGTGCCGAGCGTCACCGCCGCGCACCGGGTGGCGCCGCGGGCCGTCCCGATCAGCCACTCCCCGATCAGGAATGCGCTGGCATCGTTGACGAAGGTCACCGAGCCGGGCGGGGCGGGCAGTCGCTCGTAGAGCGCCGACCGGACGTCCACCCCGGCCAACCCCTCGAACTTGCCGACCCCGGCGTAGTGCGCGACGCCGCGTCCGTAGTCGAACGGGCCGGGCATCGCGACCCCCCAGGAGGTGCCGGCCGGCGCGGCCAATCCGGCAGCTGCCGCCACCAGGCCGGCCAGCAACTGCTCCGCGGTCCCGGTGGGATCCAACTCGGCCCGCGTTACGGACTCGACCTGCCAGCCATCCCGGTTCACCCAGGCCGCGCTGACGTGCGTGCCGCCGACCTCGAGCACCGCGACCCGGTCCGTCACGTCTCGCCCGGCCCCGGTTCGGCCAGCGCCTCGTTCATGCCCAGCTTGAGCAGCGCGTTCTCCACGACCTCCATCAGCGCCGGGTGGATCCAGTACTGGCCGCGAGCGATGTCGGCTGCCCGCTGGCCGAAGGACATCGCCTGCACCAGCGGCTGGATCAGGTTGGACGCCTGGTACCCGAGCAGGTGCGCGCCGAGCAGCAGGCCCGACTGCGCGTCACAGATCAGCTTGCAGATGCCGGTGGTGTCCTCGGTCGCCCAGCCGAATGCGGTGTCGCCGTAGTTCTGCACGGCACAGCGGTACGGCCGGCCCTGGGCCCGGACCTGCTGCTCGGTCCAGCCGACGCTGGCCAGTTGCGGCGAGGTGAACACCGCAGCCGGCACGTACCGCTGGTCGAAGGCGCGCAGATCCTCCGGGTGCACCAGGTTGTGCGCGACCGCCCGCGCCTCGGCGTTGGCGACGTGCTTGAGCTGGAAGTCCGAGGACACGTCGCCGAGCGCCCAGATGCCCGGCACCCCGGTGCGGCCGTACTCGTCCACCCGGACCCGTCCGTCCGGATGACTGCCGACCCCGGCGGCGGCCAGGTTGAGCCGGTCGGCATTGGGCTGCCGGCCGGTCGCCACCAGCAGTAAGTCACCGGTCGCCGAGCTGCCGTCGGTCAACTCCAGCCGGATCTCGCCGTCCTGCTCGATTGCCTTGCTGACCTGCCGCCCGAGTCGCAGATCCCACTGGGTGGCCGCGATCGCGGTGAACCGCTCGGAGATCTCGTCGTCCAGCGTGCGCAGCAGCTGCGTGCTGCGCACCAGCAGGGTCACCTCGACACCGAAGGCGGAGAAGATATGGGCGAACTCCGCCGCGATGTAACCGCCACCCACGATCAGCAGCCGCTGCGGCAGTTCGTCGATGCGCATGATGGTGTCGGAGGTGTGGTACGGCACGCCGGACTCGGCGATCACGTCCGGAATGATCGGTCGGCCGCCGGCCGCGATCACGATCTGGTCGGCGGTCAGCGCCGCGCGGGACCCGTCGGCGAGGGTGACGTCGAGCGAGTTCGGGCCGGTGAACTCAGCACGTCCGAAGAAGGTCGTGGTGTTCTCACCGTGCTGCCGGTATTCCCTGCCACCCGCCGAGATCGGGTCGATCCGGCCGAAGATCCGGTCCCGGACGTCGCGCCAGCGGATGCCGTCCAGGGTGGCGTCCACCCCGTACCGGCCGGCCTGCCGGACGGTGTCTGCCACCTCGGCGGCGTAGACGTACATCTTGGTCGGGATGCAGCCGACGTTCAGGCAGGTGCCGCCGAAGACGCCCTGCTCGATGACGGCCACCCGGCTGCCGTCGAACTCCGGCGTCACCAGGGAGTTGCCCGAGCCGGTACCGATGATGGCCAGGTCGAAATGCGGGATGGTCACGGATGCTCAGCCTACTGGCGACCAAGACCGCGGTGTCGGTTATGAGACTCAGCTTCGACTGTTAGGGATATTGAGCGGTAACCGATGCGAGCACTAGGCTGCTCGGGTGAACGAGCGGCGCGCGTACTGCGGGCTGCTCGATGACTTCGCGATCCGTCATAACGACGGATTCTCGATCAGGAAGCTCGGCGACCTCAACGAACATCTCATCTTCTCGGTGATCGCCGGCGACCCGCTCACTGTCAACGACGGGTACCTGCTGATGAACCCCGCAGTTCGGGACGCGATCGCGCAGCCGGCCCGGTCACCGTTCCGAGAACTCGTTCGAGGCGGATTCGTGCGAATCCTCTCCCGCAACGGCGGGGATCTCGCTGGGCTCGCCCAGCGGATGGCAGACGACGGCATCACATCGGCCAAGCGGCTGCTCACCGATCCCTGGTACGACCAGCACTATGCACCCGCGCTCGCGGACTGGTCCGCCGAACTCAATTCCCGGCCGTACACGTGGTCGCAGGACTGGCCGGGGCACCGCACGGACGTGGTGTACGGCAAGCTCGCGTCGCGCATCCTCGATTCCCTGATCGGCGCAGGTCTCGACGAGCGCGATCAGCTCAGCCGGTTCCAGGACGAGCTCGGTGACCGGGTCAGCTCCCGCACCGCCTGGGAGAACATTGCCGACACGCTGGTTCGAGCTCGGCAGCTTTCCAGCCAGGCTCGCAGGGTTCTGATGAAGGGGGCGAACGAGGCGTACCAGTACGCCTGGGGGTGCGCACTTGCCGACTCGACCAGTCCGGTGAGCGTACAGACCCGGGTGACCCAGTTCCTCGCCGAACTCGACCTGCCGGCGAACGAGGCAGCCACTCGTGGCCGTACGGACATCCGGCTCTTCGTTCCCAACGTAAAGGTCGCGACAAAGGGGATCGGCGAACAGTGGAACCTGCTGGCCCAGGTCGCTGGTTCCGCTGTTCACCCCGCTGCTGAGGCCAAGCAGGACTTCCGGGCAGCGCTTATCGCCTACTACACCGGCCAAGGCGTGAACAAGCGGCAGATGGAGCGGGTGGCGCGCGACTACTCCGCCACCCTGGCTGACGTCTTCGGCCGCGGCGACCGGACTCAGACCGGTGTCGATCTCATCTTCACCGCCAGCTCCATCGGGGCTTCGGTAGCCGCCTTCGCCGGTGCCTCGCTGCTGCTCGGCCCGCCCGGCCTCGCCATCGGCGTGGGCCTCGCCGCAGCCGGATTCAGCACGGCCCACGTCAAGCCGGTGCACAACCTCATCTCGCGTCTCGGTCGGACCAAGCCGCACAGATGGATCGAAGAACGGAACAGCGTGGATCCGCAGAGTTCCGTCTCGTCCTTCGAAGTCGATCCGGCCAAGGCGGCCGCGGTGCTTGACGGGGTCCCGCGATACCGACGGCCGGCCTGACCCGGTTACGGCTCGACGAGCAACACCACCAGGGTGCGCGGGCCGTGCACGCCCTCCACCCTGGCCAGCTCGATGTCGCTGGTGGCGCTCGGACCGCTGATCCAGGTCAGCGTCCGGCTGCCGGCCAGCCGCTGGATCGCATCCGGCACGTTGAACACCACCTGCTCCGGCCGCACCACCGCCAGGTGATAGTCCGGCACCAGGGTGACCGCCCGCCGGCCCTGGCCGGGGCCGGCGTCCAGCACCAGGGTGCCGGTCTCGGCGACGGCCAGCGCGCAGGTACTGACCACCCCGTCGAGCGCGTCCAGTTCGCCGACGGTGAGCGGCGGGTCGTCGAACTGCCAGCTGCCGACCTCGGCCAGCAGCTCGGCCGGAAAGCCGGCCGGCACCACCACCTGCCGGTCGCCGACCAGCTCACCGATCTTCGCCGCAGCCGTGCCGGCCGGGCAGCGATGTACCGTCGCGCGGTAATCAACCAGCCGATCGACGAGCAGTTCCAGCAGGTCGGTGTGAGGATCGGCGCCGGCCGGCCGGTAATCGCGCGACACCGGCGGTGGCACCGGCCGGTCGGTCAGCGCGGTGGCGATCCGGGCCAGGATCGTCTCCCGGCCCCGATCCCGCCGCTGAGACGAGGACCCGGTCACTCGTCGCCGCCGGAGCGCTGCCACCAGTCGCGGAAGGTCTCCCGCGGCGGCACCGGCAGTTCCCGGGACGCCGTCCAGGCGGCCAGCGGTCCGGGCAGGGCCGGCAACCGGCGCAGCAGCCGGCCGAACCGGCCCAGTCGCAGCACCCGCCGCCAGCGCCCGGCGTCGGCCATCGTCCAGGCCAGCGCCGCCATCGCGACCCGCTCCGGCGAGTGGCTCGGCTCGGCGGCCACCGCCCGGGCACGCAGGTGCACCAGCATGCTCGGAATGTCGATGGCGACCGGGCAGGCCTGGAAGCACGCCCCGCACAGCGAGGACGCGAACGGCAGCGAGGCGTTCGCCCGGTTGCCGCCCAGGCCGGTGAGCTGCGGTGACAGCACCGCGCCGATCGGGCCGGGATAGATCGAGCCGTAGGCATGCCCGCCGGTGCGCTCGTACACCGGGCAGACGTTCAGGCAGGCCGAGCAGCGGATGCACCGCAGCGCGCTCCGGCCGGCCGGGTCGGCCAGCGTCGCGGTCCGGCCGTTGTCCAGCAGCACCAGGTGAAACCGCTGCCCCTCGGTCGCGCCAGTCCACATCGAGGTGTAGGGATTCATCCGCTCGCCGGTGGACGAGCGCGGCAGCAGTTGCAGGAAGACCTCCAGGTCCCGCCAGGTCGGCAGCAGCTTCTCGATCCCCATCACGGTGATCAGGGTCCGCGGCAGGGTCAGGCACATCCGCCCGTTGCCCTCGGACTCCACCACCGCCAGGGTGCCGGTCTCGGCGATCGCGAAGTTGGCACCGGAGATCGCCACCTCGGCCTGCAGGAACTTGCGGCGCAGATGCCGACGGGCGGCCTCGGCCAGCGCGGCCGGCTGGTCGGTCAACGCCGGGTCCACCTCCGGCATCTCGCGCAGGAAGATCTCACGGATCTCCGACCGGTTGCGATGGATGGCCGGCACCAGGATGTGCGAGGGCCGGTCGTGCCCGAGTTGCACGATCAGCTCGGCCAGATCGGTCTCCCAGGCGGGGATGCCGGCGGCTGCCAGCGCCTCGTTCAGGCCGATCTCCTGGGTGGCCATGGATTTGACCTTGACCACCTCGCGAGCGCCGGCCTGGCGGGCCAGCTCGACCACGATCTCGTTGGCCGCCTGCGCGTCCGGCGCCCAGTGCACGGTCCCGCCGCGCTCGGTGACCTTGGCCTCCAGTTGCACCAGGTAGCTATCGAGGTTGGCCAGCACGTCGTCCTTGATAGCGGCACCGGCGGCGCGCAGTTGCTGCCAGTCCGGCAGCTCGGCCACCACGCCGGCACGCTTGGCCCGGATGGTGCTGGTGGCCCTGGCCAGGTTCCGTCGCAGCTGGGTGTCGGCAAGGGCGGCCTCGGCCAGCTCGGGGAACTTCTTCGGCGTGCTGATGTGCCCGGCGCCGGTGGGCATGCCGAGATAGGTCACCGAGCGCTCGCCAGGATCTGGGCCAGGTGCACGGTGCGCACGCCGGACCGCAACCGGCCCAGCCCGCCGCCGATGTGCATCAGGCAGGACGAGTCGCCGGCGCTGCACACCTCCGCTCCGGTATCCAGCACGGCACGCATCTTGTCGGCCAGCATGGCGGTCGACACCGCACCGTTCTTGACCGCGAAGGTGCCGCCGAACCCACAGCAGGAATCGGCCTGCGGCAGCTCGACCAGCTCGATGCCGGTCACCTCGCGCAGCAGCCGTACCGGCCGGTCGCCGACGCCGAGCAACCGCAGCGAGTGGCAGGTCGGGTGATAGGTGACCCGGTGCGGGTAGTAGGCACCCACGTCGGTGGTGCCGAGCACGTCCACCAGGAACTCCGACAGCTCATAGGTTCGCCCGGCCAGCTCCCGGACCGCCTCGGCCAGCGCCTGGTCGCCGGCGTTGGCGGCCAGTTCGGCATGCTGGTGGCGCACCGAGCCGGTGCACGAGCCGGACGGCAGCACCACCGCGTCGTATCCGGCGAAGGCGGCCACCTCGTTGCGGATCAGTGGCAGCGCGGCGTCGGGGTAGCCGGTGTTGATGTGCATCTGCCCGCAGCAGGTCTGCTCGGCCGGCACCTCGACCTGGCAGCCGAGCCGGCGCAACAGCCGGACGGTGGCCTTGCCGACGTCCGGGAACAGGCCGTCGACCAGGCAGGTCACGTACAGCGCTACTCGCATCCACCCTCCGCCGGCTCGTGTGCTCGCCCTAGGCTACGTGCCGGCGCGGCGGGTCAGCCGGTGAGGCGGCGCTCCCGCAGCAGCACGATCAGTTCCTGCTGCGAGCGCACCCGCAGCTTGCGGAACACCGAGGACAGGTGGTTGCGCACGGTGCTCTGGCTGACGTACAGCTGCCGGGCGATCACCGGCACCCGGTCACCGTGCAGCAGCAGCTTGACCACCTCGAACTCCCGCCGGGACAACCGGTCCAGGCCCGGCACCGGCTCGTCCCGGTCGGCGGGCAATGCCCGGGCAGCGCTGACAACGCCGGCACTGGCCGGCCGGTGCCCCGGCAGCTCCTCCTCGGACCGGCGACCGGGCTGCTGCTCGGCGGCGTCGGCGCGTTCCCGGCGGTCCAGTTCCCGCTCCAGCAGCTTGCGATCGGTCACGTCGTAGCACATCCCGATGCTGCCGATGTACCGGCCGGACCCGCTGTAGCGCGGCACCCCGGACACTCGCAGCCAGCGCCGCAGCCCGTCGCGGCGGATGAAGGAGAACTCGTACTGCTCGCGGGCGCCGGCCGCGCGGTGACCGAGCCGGTGTGCCATGAACTCCGCGGCGGCCGGATCGAGGAAGTCGAAGATCGACCCGTTGGCCAGCCGCACCTGATCCACCGCGAGCAACTCGGCCATCCGGGCGTTGGCCATCACCGTGCGGCCGGCGGCGTCGATCACCCAGACGCCTTCCAGCGCGGCGTCCAGGATCTCGGCGAGCAGCCGATCGCTGGTCTCCAGCCGATCGATCATGCTGCGGGTCTCGGTGATGTCGCGCAGGTTGAGCACCATGGCCGAGACAGCCAGATCGGCGAACAGGTTGCTGATCCGCAGTTGCATCCACCGCCACTGTCCGGTGGCGTTGCGCACCCGCAGCTCGAACTCCCGCTGCTCGCCTGGCGCCGACATCGCGGCCTCCCAGTCCCGGCGCAACCGCGGCACGTCCATCGGGTGCACGTACTGCCAGCCGGCGGTGCCGATGATGTCGCGCGCCCGGTAGCCGAGGGTGCCGTACAGGGACGGGCCGGTGTAGGTCACCACCATGTTCAGGTCGCAGATCAGCACCAGGTCGGTGCCTCGCTCGGCGATCAGCCGGAACGGCCGCTCACGCAGCGTGACCGGTTGATCTCCGACGGCCAACTGCTGCATGGTGGCGATGAACTCGTCCGTGCCGTCCGGTGCCACCGCCAGGGTGGCGGTCATCCGTACCGGGAACCGAACTCCGAAACGGTCGGTCACCAACAGGTCTCTGGTCCACGCGCCGTGCGCCCCGACGAATACGAACTCGGCAAAGTCTTCGTCGGTCAAACCTAAATCAACGAGTTCCGGCAAGTGTCGATCGACGGCCTCGGCCGGCGTCCAACCGAACATGCTTTGAGCGTTGGCCGTCCACAGGGTCACCCTGCCGGCGAACGTGGTGGCCACAACGGCTACTCCGTCCGCCGCCGAACCCGGCGCCTTCCGCGCGGGGTCTACCGAACGTTGCTCACGCCCTGTTACAACCATCGATTCCGCCGCTACATCGGGCGCTTGCACTGGTTCCATGACCGTTGCTCCCCCCGCTTCAGGCGACCTGTTCACCTGAGGTTAACCGACAGTGTCAGGCAGTTCCGGCAGGCCTTGCCATAGACGTTCTGTCCCGGCTCAGGCGACGCTTCGTCCGGAATGTTTGGCAGAGAGTTTTTATTTCCTCCGCCAACATGAAAAGCTCTTTGACATTCGAAGCGGCGTACTCGTCGATGCGAGTTAGCTTCGATACGGGGGGTGGGTGGCGTGCGCTGGCAAACTCGGGGTGAGCACCCGCCATCAAGATGGCCCGCCGCCCATGTATGAGGCTATTCCCGCGGCTTCGGAACCCCTCCTGCTCCTTGATCTCCCCGGCGAACGCATCCTGTCCGCCTCCGATTCGGCCAAGGCGCTGCTCACGCCGGACGGCTCTGAGCCGGTCGGCCGCACGCTCTCGGAATTCCTCGACGTGCCCGCCGGGGAAGCGGTCGAACTGCTGGCCAAAGGACGCCTCGACGGCTTCGGGCTGCGTCGGGTGGGCAGGGCGGAACCGGCCGGCGAGTTGGAGATCTGGGTGGTTCGTCCGGCTGCCACCGGACCGGCGCTGGCGCTGCTGGCGCGGCCCGGCGAGGGGCTGCGGTGGGCCAGCGAGCCGGCAGCCCCGACGCCGCCCGGTACCGGCTGGGTGGACCGGCAGTTGCGGCTGCAGCAGTTCAGTGACGAGGTGCCGGTGCTGCTCGGCCAACCAGGAGCGGAATTGCTCGGCGCATCCCTACTCACCCTTCCGCCGGCGGACGACCTGGCGGCGCTGCTTTTCGCGATCGGGCACGTGACCAGCAGCCGGGACGTGGTCAGCCTGACCATCCGGCTGGCCCGCTCGGATCGCTCCTCGATCGGCGGCCAGCTGGTACTGGTGGCGGCGAATCCCGCCCCGAGCTTCGCCTTCGCCATCCGGCCCGCGCTCGCTCCGGGCGAGGGCGAGGATCCTTGGTTGCCACTGCGCCGGTTCGGCCAAGGCCTTGCCGCCGCCGGCAAGGCCGGCGAATTGGCCGACGACCAGCCGCGGCCGCTGCTGCCCGAGCTGACTGGCCGGGAGCTGCAGATCGTCAACCGGCTGCTGGCCGGCGACCGGGTGCCGGCCATCTCGCGTCAGCTCTACCTGGCCCAGAGCACGGTGCGCAACCACCTCTCCGCGGTGTTCGCCAAGCTGGGTGTGCGCTCACAGCAGGAGCTGATCGTGCTGCTGCGCAAGGCACAATCCCGGCAGGAGTGAGCGACCGGCCGGGCGGCTCAGGTCAGGTCCGGCTCGCGGGCGAGCACGATGGCGCTGATCACCAGGCCGTCCGAAACCAGGTACCGGCCCCGCAACTGCTTCAGTTCGGCCCCGTTGACGGTCGGGCCGGGCACCTGCAGCTCCGCGGTGAAGGTTTGCTCGGCCGGCTCGATCGCCACCGAGGCGCCGGAGAAGTCCAGCCAGGTCCGGGTGATCGGATACCACACCTTGTAGACCGATTCCTTGACCGTGAACAGCAGCCGATCCCAGTGCACGTCCGGCCGGACGGCGGCCAGTTCGGCCAGCCGCTCGCGTTCCTCCGGCAGGCTGACCAGCCCCAGCACGCCGTCCGGCAGCGGACCGTGCGGCTCGGCGTCCACCCCGATGCCGACCGCCCGGGATGCCGGTGCGACCGCGGCCGCCCGGTAGCCGTCGCAGTGCGTCATGGTGCCGACCACCCCATCCGGCCACTGCGGCGCGCCTCGCTCACCGGGCAGGATCGGCACCGGCGGCAACCCCAGTTGGGCCAGCGCCTGCCGAGCGCAGGCCCGCACCGTGCTGAACTCCGCGCGGCGCTTGGCCACCGCCCGTACCAGCACCTCCTGCTCGGCCGGGAACAGGCCCTCCTCGCCGACGTCGACGGTGCGCTCGCACGCGGCGACCCACGCCGGCAGGATGTCGGCGATCATGGCACGGCCGGCAGGATGTCGGCGATCATGCGATGGCGGGCAGGATCTGCCTGGGCCAGGACAGCCGGTGGTCGCGTGGCCGCCACTCCCGCGGGTAACCCAGCGACACCTCCTCGAACCGGACGCCGTCCTCCACCGTGCTGCGCGGAATGTGCAGGTGGCCGTAGACCACCGCGGCGCTGCGGTAGCGGACGTGCCAGTCGCGGGTGTGCGTGGTGCCGCACCACTGGGCGAACTGCGGGTAGCGCAGGATTTCGGTGGGATGCCGGGTCATCGGCCAGTGGTTGATCAGCACGGTCGGCAGCTCGGGATCGATCGCGTCCAGCCGGCGCCGGCTGTAGGCCAGCCGGGAATGGCACCAGGCCGCCCGGCTCGGGAACGGATCCGGATGCAGCAACTGCTCGTCGGTGCAGACGATGCCGGTGCGGTAGGCAAGTTCCAATGCGGCCTCGGCGGTGTCGGTGCCCGGCGGCAGGAATGTGTAGTCATAGAGCAGGAACAGCGGGGCGATCACCACCGGTCCGCCGGAGCCGTACCAGATCGGGTACTCGTCCTCGGGGGTCAGCACGTCCAGCGAGCGGCAGGCCGCCACCAGGTACCGATACCGTTCCTCGCCGCGCAGGGTCACCGGATCCGAGGGATGCGTCCACAACTCGTGGTTGCCGGGTGACCAGATCACCTTGGCGAACCTGGACCGCAACTCGCCCAGGGTCGCGGTGATGGACTCGGCCAGCTCACCGACGTCGCCGGCCACGATCAGCCAGTCCGCGGCGGTGCTCGGCCGCAACCGATCGATCACCTCGCGGTTGGCGGCATAGCCGGCGTGCAGGTCACTGACCGCCAACAATTTCGCGTTCGGCTCGTGAGCGGTCATTTCGCCAGCCTATCCAAAACTTGCCGGAGGCCGGCCGGCTGCTGTGCCGGCGAAGGAACCCCAGGATCAGATGGGCGTTCCCCGGCCCGCGGAAAGCGGACCGGGGAACGCCGGAGGGTGATCACATCTTGTGCTTGGTGGATCCGCCTGCCGCGGTATCTCAGCAGGCGTCGTACCTCAGCAGGTCTGGCCTAGAAGGCAGACGTGCCGTTCGGGGTGCCGAGACCGGTCGGGCCGTCCCAGCCGGTGCCCGCGGTGCACCAGATGGCCGGGCTGCAGGAGCCGTTGGAGCCGCTGGTCACGTCGAACAGGCCGGAGGCGTGGCCCCAGGTGTAGGACGCCGGGTAGCCCGCGGTGTTGCCGGACAGCGCGTAGACGCTGGCGATGATCGGCGAGGCGACCGAGGTGCCACCCCAGACCTCCCAGCCGGACAGGCCCTGGTATGGCGTCGAGTCGTACACCGAGACACCGGTGTTCGGGTCGGCGACCGCCGAAACGTCGGACACCGCGTCACCGGAGCACTGGGTGACCGAGGTCTGCCAGGTCGGCTTGGCGTTCAGGGTGGAGCAGCCACTGCCGGCGCCGTTCCACGCGGTCTCGCTCCAGCCGCGGGTGTTGCTGGCCTTGGTCAGGCTGGTGCCACCGACACCGATCACGTGCGGGTAGCTGGCCGGCGACTCGATGCCGTAGCCGGAGTCGCCGCTGGAGGCGGTGATAGCGATGCCCGGGTGGTTGTAGGACGAGGTCTCGGCACTGTCGCTACCGCCGTAGCTGTTGCTGATGGCGGTCACGCCCGGCACGCTCGCCGCGTAGTTCACCGCGGCGGCCAGGTTGGCGAAGGAGTTGCTGCTCGCCTCGACCAGCAGGATGTGGCAGGTCGGGCAGGTCGCCGAGACCATGTCGATGTCCAGGCTGATCTCGACCGCCCAGTTGGCGTTGGACCGCGGCACCTTGCCGCCGGTCTGGCCTACCTTCGTGAAGCAGCCGTTGGCGGTGGTGCAGGCCGGCAGGCCGAACTGCGACCGGTAGACACCCAGGTCGGACTCGGCGGTCGGGTCGTCGTAGGCGTCCACGATCGCGACGGTGGCGGTCGACGAGCCGGAGAGCTTGTAGGCGCTCTGGATGTCGGCCGGGTTCAGCCCGGACGGGCTGGCGGCGTTCGGGGTGGCGCCGTTGTTATTGACGAGCGTCTGTGCGAAGCAGGCGGCGTAGCCCTTGCTCGGTGCCGCACAGGCGTGGAGTGCGTGTTTGCCGCTGGCTGCGGGGGTTGCGCCCGGTGTGCTCGCCGTGGCGATGCTCACCGTGCTCAGCGAAGCCAGCGCGACGGCGATGCCCGTCGCTGCCAGCTTGGCAGAAATCTTCATCGAACCTCCATCGAGGGGATTGGGGTTAACCGGACAACACGCAGCAACAGCTTCCTGGCTGGGATGTCGGGCGCTTCGAATGATGTACCTCACTTAGTAAAATTTCAATAAAAACTTCAAATTGCACAATTAGGTCGGAGGGCTGACAATCGCCTCTGCCCGTTAGTCGCCAGGTGTAGGTTTAGGCCGCTGGCGCAGGCGAACGGGAGGCACGGGGCGTGCACCGCTACGAGATCCGGCTGGATTGGACAGGTAATCGGGGAACCGGCACCAGCGGCTACCGGGACTACGACCGCCGCCACGAACTGCGGGCGGCCGGCAAGCCGATGATCGCCGGCTCTTCGGATCCGAGCTTTCGCGGCGATGCCGACCGATGGACGCCGGAGGATCTGCTGGTCGCCTCGCTGTCGCAGTGTCATCTGCTGTGGTTCCTGCACCTAGCCGCCGATTCCGGCGTCATCGTCACCGGATACTCCGACGAGGCCTGCGGCAGCATGCGGATGAATCCGGACGGCAGCGGTCAGTTCACCGAGGTCGTGTTGCGGCCGCTGGTGCTGGTCGCCTCGCCGGAGATGGTCGAACCGGCCCGACGGCTACACGACCGGGTGCATTCACTGTGTTTCATTGCCCGTTCGGTGAACTTCCCGGTCCGCCCGGAGCCGACCACCCGGGTTGCCGAGGTAACCGCTTGACCGAGCTGATCCGGTTCACCGCGCACGGGCATGCCGCGGTACGCGCGACGCACGGCAAGACGCTGGAGCTGACCGCTGCGGAGCAGATCACCGGTCGAGCCACCTGCGTGGTCGGCGTTGCGGCCCGACTACCGTCCCGGCCGATGGCTGGTCCGATCCGGATCACCCTTACAGTCGCAGGGGAAGCTCTGAGCCTGCGGGCGATCGGTAACTCGGCCTGGTGGCCGGGCAGCGGTTCGGCGGTCATCCGGCGCAGCGGACAGCGGCTGTCGGACACCTTCGCGACCGACGCCGAGCTGGCAGCCGCGGACCTGCCCCGGTCGCTGGCCCGGGCGCTGGCCGAACCGACTGCCACCCTCACCGTGTTGGTCGAGCGAGCACCGGGCGTCGAGCGAGCACCGGGCGGAACCGGCAGCCTGGTGCGCTGCCGACTGGCCGGCACCGGTCCGGACCGGCTGCTCGCCGAGGCCGCGGCCGCCGATCAGGTACTGGCCGAGGATGCGTCCGCCCGATCCTGGCTCGCCGCGGCCGGCATCACGGTGTCGCCGGCCCGGTCCGCGCCGTCCTGCCTGGCCGCCGGCGGCCGGGTGCTGGCCGTCGCCGGCGGCGAGACCACCGACCTCGGGCAGTTGCTGGCCGCGGCTGGCACCGTCGAGGTGCTCGGGCTGCCCGCCGAACTCGCCGTATCGGCCGCGGCCACCGACCGATCGACCACGGTGCAAGCCGGCCCGGTCGCACTCAAGGAGCTGCCGGCGCTGGCTGCGGCCAACCCGGCCGCGGCGCTGGTGTTCCGCTGTCCGGCCGACCGGCTGCCCCAGCTGCTGACCGACCTCGGCCGTGCGCAGTCCGGCCTGGTGCTGGCATCGCCCGACGATCCCGAACGACCAATGCGTGGCGACCTATCCACGCTCGCGCTGCCGGACCGCGGCGAGCTGATCTGCCGAGCGGCCGGCCTGCCGACGATGACGTCCGGACGGCCGATCGATCCCGCGACGCTGGTCCGTCGGCTGCTCGCCGAATCGGTGACACCGCGCAGCATCGCGCTGGCGGTGGCCACCCTGCCGGGCTGGTCACGCCGGTCGGCGTATGAGTTCGTGCTTTCCCTGTCGAGCGAAACCGATCAGCCGGCGGGCTGATCCGGAGGGCTAGGCCGGCTGGTTCCGGTCCGCTGATGCCCGCTCCCCCGGTTCCAGCACGCCGGTCAGCGCCAGCACGTCCAACCGATCCCGGGACGAGTTCAGCCGGCGGGTCCAGGAGGTGGCCAGCTGGCCGATTCCCTCGTCGTCAAGATAACGGGCCTGCTGGAGCAACCAGCCGTGCCGGCGGTAGCTCTCGGCCAGCTCGGCCATCGCCGACTCCGGTGTCGGCTCGGCGTGCGTGCCCACCTCCGGTACCGGTGGCCGCCAGGCATGCAGGTTCAAGGTGACCAGGAACGGTGCTCCCGGCAGGCACCGGTCGGCCACTGCGCCAAGCACCGACGACTGGTCGCCAAGCACCGACGAATCGCGGCCGGGTTCGGTCGAGCTGCCACCCAGCATGCCGCGCAGCAGACTGCCCCACGGCATCAGCACGTGTACCTCGCCGATGCCGGACAATTCCACCGGCAACCGCTCGACCGCCGCCCAGACGAAGAGCAGATTGGCGACGTCGGTTCGTGCCGACACCTTGCGCAGGTTGTCCTTGGCCGCGTCCAGGCCGACGATCAGCTGATCCGGTCGCTGCCGGGCCAGCGCGAGGGCGTGCTTACCGTCACCGGTGCCGACGTCGAGAACGACCTTGTCGTAGCGGGCGGCCAGCTCGGCGAACTCGGCGGCGGTCAGCTCGACGATCTTCCTGCCCCGGATTCGCCGCACCGGTTCAGGTTAGGTGGGCCTGACGATTCCCACGCAGCCGGGCTTGCGCACTCGGGTGCGGGTCGTTTCACTCGATCCCATGGCGCAGTCCCGACAGAAGCTGGCAACGTACCGGCACAAGCGGGATTTCGCGCGCACGCCGGAGCCGTCCGGCGAGGCCGCTGCTGCAGCTCCCGTCGTCCCCGAAGGTGGCGTGCGCAGGTTCGTGGTGCAGCGGCACCGGGCCCGCCGGCTGCATTACGACTTCCGGCTGGAGATCGACGAAGTGCTGGTCAGCTGGGCGGTGCCCAAGGGCCCGACGCTGGATCCGGGCGTGCGCCGCGGTGCGTTCAAGGTCGAGGACCATCCGCTGGAGTACTTCGACTTCGAGGGGGTCATTCCGGCCGGCGAGTACGGCGGCGGCGATGTGATCGTCTGGGACGCCGGTACCTGGGCACCGCACGGCAAGGACGAGAAGGTCAATCCGGCAAAGGCAGTTGCTCGCGGCGAGTTGCACATCGAGCTGTTCGGGCAGAAGCTGCGCGGGGTGTTCGTGCTGGTGCGCACCGGCAGCGATTCGGCCGGCAAAGAGAGCTGGCTGCTGCTGCACAAGCATGACGACTTCGCCGTCGAAGGCTGGGACGCCGAGGACCATCCGGAGTCGGTGCTGTCCGGCCGTACCAACGACGAGGTGAAGGCCGATCCGGATCGGCTCTGGCGCTCGGACCTGCCGGCCGACCGGGCCGCCGTGCTGCTCAAGCCGCCGCACTACGAACCGCCTGACCGGGATACCTTTCGGCAGTTGGACAAACTGCGTTCGGCCGGCAGCTGGCAGGTCTTCGGTCGCGAACTGCGGGTCACCAACCTGGACAAGATGCTCTTCGCCGCGCGGCCCGGCGAGAAGCCGGTGACCAAGCGGGATCTGCTCCGCTACACCGCCTGGATCGCGCCGACCCTGCTGCCCTACCTGACCCGGCGCGCACTCAACATGCACCGCTTTCCCGGCGGCGCGGACACCAAGGGGTTCTGGCAGAAGGAGTTGCCCGGCCACGCGCCGGACTGGCTGCCCCGGTGGGAGAATCCGGAGGCCGATCCGGGCGAGACCCGCACCTACCTAGTGGTGGACGAGCCGGCGGCGCTGGTCTGGGCGGCCAACTTCGGCGCGCTGGAATGGCACGCTTGGACGTCCCTGGTGGATCGGCCGCAGGCGCCGACCTACGCGCTGATCGACCTGGATCCGGGCAACACCACCAGCTGGGACGACCTGCTGGTGCTGGCCCGGCTACACCGCACCGCCTTCGAACACATCGGGGTGCTGGCCCGGCCGAAGCTGACCGGGCGACGTGGTATCCAGGTCTGGGTGCCGATCGCACGCGGCCCGAGCTTCGATCAGACCCGGGACTGGGTCGAGCAGCTGTCCCGCACGGTCGGCGCGGTGGTGCCGGAGCTGGTGAGCTGGAAGTGGCAGGTCAGCGATCGCGGTGGACTGGCCCGGCTGGATTACACCCAGAACGCGATCAACAAGACGCTGGTGGCCCCGTACAGCCCGCGGCCGGCACCCGGCGCGCCGGTCTCGGCACCGATCGACTGGGACGAGCTGGAGGATCCGCAACTGGCACCGGACCGGTTCACCATCCGCTCGCTGCCCGACCGGTTGGCCGAGCGCGGTGACCTCTTCGCCGAGGTACTGCACAGCCAGCAGCAGCTGCCCACATTGCACTGAGCCGGATCGGATCCGCTGAGGTCATTGCGGAATCCGCTGAGGTCATTGCGGAATCCGCGAACGGCGGCAGGGCTCAGCCCGCCGACCGACCGGATCCGTTCGGGCAGCAGGCCTGATCGGCCGAGTCGGCAGGATCGACCGCGGGCAGTCCGGCAAGGGCATGCGCGCCGTGCCGGGCCTTGGCCGACAGGTAGGCCAGGTTGGCCGCCGACACGTGCACGCCGGTGCCCACCCGCTCCAGGACCTGCAATCCGAGCCGGTTGAGCTGGGCGACCTTGTCCGGGTTGTTCGTCAGCAGCCGCAGCTTCGTGACCTGCAGCGTCCGCAGCATCTGCGCCGCCGCCGTGTAGTCCCGCTCGTCCTCGCCGTGGCCGAGTGCGCGGTTGGCCTGGTAGGTGTCCAGGCCGGCATCCTGCAGTGCGTATGCGTCGAGCTTGTCGTACAAGCCGATTCCTCGTCCCTCCTGCCGCAGGTAGAGCAGGTAGCCCCCGGTGCCGGCGATGCGCTCGACCGCCTCGCGCAGCTGCCGGCCGCAGTCGCAGCGTTCGCTGCCGAAGACGTCTCCGGTCAGGCACTCGCTGTGCAACCGGACCAATGGCGTGCCCGCCTGCTCAGCCCACCCGAACGCCGCGCCCGACCCGAACGCCGCACTCGATCCGAACGCCTCGCCCAATCCGAACGCGAGGTGTTCGCGCCCGTCGACAAGGCCGTCGAAGCTGAACACCCTGGCCGTTGTCGCGTAACCGTCGGCGAATCGCAGCGGAACGCTGAGCTGGGTACGCAGCGTCGCCACTGGCAGCTGTCCGGACGGCATGGCCATTCAGTCCGCGCAGAACCGGGCCGACAGCGCGTACCTCAACAGCACCACGTCACCGATCTGGCGCACCTCGGCCAACGTCGCCCGCCGCTCGGAGTTCCACGGGAACCGGCCGTCGCCGACGAACCGGCGAGCCCGTGAGTCGCCGACGAAGAACGGTGCCACCACCACCTGCAGTTCGTCGGCCAGATCGGCGGTGAGGAACTGGGTGTGCACGGTGCCGCCGCCCTCGACCATCAGCCGGTTCACCCCGCGTGCCGAAAGGTTCTCGCCGAGCACGCGCAGGTCGATCCGGTCACCGGCATCCACCACGGTGGCGACCGCACCGAGCCGGGACCGGATTCGGTCCAGCGCCTCGGTCGGGCAGTACACCAGTTTCTCCGCCTCACCGGTGGCGAAGAAGTCGGCGGCGGGGTCCAGGCAGCCGCCTGCCGTCAGGGTCACCTTCGCCGGCGTGCCGGGCAGGCCGCGGGCGATCCGCTCCGCCCGCCGGTCCGCCGAGCGCACCAACAGCCGGGGGTTGTCGTTGCGGATGGTCGCGGCACCCACCAGGATCGCGTCGCAGCTGGCCCGGACAGCGTCCACCCGTTCCAGATCCGCCTGATTGGATAGCGGCAATCGCTTGACCGTAGCCCCGTCGAGATAGCCGTCGAGTGACATGCTGCAGCTCAGCAGGGTGTAGGGCCGGTCAGCCATGCGCGGCGCTTCCGACCGGCAGTGGCGGGCAGTCCTCGGAGAGGCGATCCAGGCAGTCCTCGGGCCGATCCGGGTAGTCCTCGGGTCGACCCGGGCCGCCGGCCCTCGACGCCGAGTCGCTCAAGGCCGGGCTACTCGACGCTGGGTTACTCGAGGCCGGGTTGCTGGAGGCGGCACGTAGCCGCTCCGCCACCAGGAGAACGGCGCCGGGCAGGGTCGCGGCGAAGGCCAGCACGCCATACACCGTAGCGGTTGCGACCCCCTGGTCGGCGCCGAATCCGGCAGCACCGAACGCCCAGGCGGCCACACCCTCGCGGGCACCCCAGCCGGCCACGCTGAGCGGTACCGACATCGCCAGCAGCGCCAGCATCGCCAGCGGCACCAGTCTGCTCAGCGATCCCGAGACGCCGGCACTGCGCGCCGCGATCAGGAAGATTGCGGCATGCCCGGCAACCACCGCCGTCGAGGCCAGCCCGATGGTTGCCGGCCGGCCAAGCAGTCCCCGCCGCAGGTCCAGCCGGACCGCCCGTCCCAGCCGGGCCAGCCGGGAGCCCCCGCCTAGCGGCCGGGAAGCACGGCGCGGCGGCGGGGAGGCTCGGCGCGGCGGCCGGCGCAGCGCGATCGTGGCCAACAGCGCCCCGGCCGCCACGAACAGGACGACGATCAGCAGCACCGAACGCACCGGCGAGGTCGGCAGCAGCAGCACCGGCACCGCCAGCCCGGCCTGCACCAACTGACCGGCCGCGCGGTCCCAGGCCATCGCCCGCAGCCCCCGGCCGACATCGCCGGTGTCGCGTCCCTGCCGAACCCCGCGATGCAGGTCGCCGAGCACCCCGCCGGGCAGCGCGCTGTTCAGGAACTGCGACCGGTAGTACCCCGCGATCGCGGCCGACAACGGCAGGCCGGCGCCTAGCCCGCGCGCGATGAGCCGCCAGCGTGCTGCCGAGCACACCGTGGTCAGCGCGGTGATCGCGAGTGCTGCCAGCAGCACCGAGCCGTCCACCCTGCGCAGACCGTCCAGGAACGGGGCGGTGCCCAGCCGCCACACCAGGACAGCGATGATCGCGGCGCCACCCACCAGGCGCGCCACGCCCGCGACCTTACGGCTCATGCGCGCCTTCGACCCCCTATCCCCGTCCGAGCACGGATACGCAGGCCACCACGGTGTGGTTCACCGGCCGACCTCGGCGAGCACCGTCCCGATGATCTTGGCGGTGGCATCCCAGCCGGTCAACGCCTGCCGCCGGTTCCGGGCAGCGGCCCGTAGCCGCTCGCGCAGCCCGGCGTCGTCCAGCCAGCGTCGCAGCGCGCCGGCCAGCGCGGCCGGGTCGTCGGCCGGTACCAGCAAGCCCGGCCGGTCGCCGTCGGCATCGCGGCCGAGCGCCTCGGGCACGCCGCCGACCGCAGTGGCCAGCACCGGCACGCCGCGGGCCAGCGCCTCGGTGACGACCATGCCGTACGTCTCGGTGCGGGAGGCCAACACCAGCAGATCCGCCGAGCCATAGGCCGCCGCCAGCGCTCGGCCGGTGCGCGGGCCGGTCAACCGGATCCGCTCGGACAGCCCGGCGGTCACCAACTGGTGGCGAAGCCGATCGACGAAGACCGGATCGCGATCGAGCGGGCCGACCAAGCTGCACTGCCAGGAACGCTCGGCGAGTTCGGCCAGCGCGGCGACCAGCACGTCCTGGCCCTTGTGCGGCGCCAGCGCGGCCACACAGAGCAACCGGTTCCCGTCGGCGCTGCCCGGGGTCGGTTCGGCGGGCTCCGTGCCCGGCGGGGCGATCCGAACCCGGTCGGCGGGCACCGGGTACCGGGCGAGCAGCTCGTCCCGGCTCCAGCGGCTGGTCACCAGCACCGCAGCGGCCGCGGCCAGCACCGCGGATTCGCCGGGAAAAAGCATGTGCACCAGGACGACGAGCCGCAGCCGCTCGGCCTGCGCCGCCAACACCGCATCGGCAGCCGCGGCAACCAGTCCGTCGACGAGGACGAGCGCGCCGTCCGGCAGCCCGGCGGTCAGTCCAGCCACCGCCCCGGCCGGACCGGACAGCCCGTCGACATCGGCCGGTTCCGGCCATGCGCCGGCCACCGAATGCCGGCGGACGTCCCAGCCCTGTGCCGCCAGGCAGGCGCAGACCTGGCGATCGTAGGTGTTGCCCCCGCTCGGCCGGTCGTCGATGCCGTCCGGAACGAGGACATGCACCGTTGTCACAGCGGCCGCTCGTAGCCCGCCCAGGCGACGTGCGACTCGTGCAGCAGAACCGCGATGGTGCTCACTCCGCGCGCTACGGCACCCAGCGCGCCGGCCTGCACGCGCTCGGCCAGCCGATCGGCCAGCACCTGGGCCAACACCTCGGTGGTGCTGTTACGCCCGGCGAATGCCTCCTCCTCATCGAGGTTGCGGTAGTTGAAGTCGGCCAGCACCGCGTGCAACTCGGCCGAGGCGCGGCCGATATCCACCACGATGCCGTCGGCGTCGAGCTGTTCCCGGCGGAACGTGGCGTCGACGACATAGGTGGCGCCGTGCAGCCGCTGGGCCGGACCGAACACCTCGCCGGACAGGCTGTGCGCGATCATCAGATGGTCGCGGATGGTCACGCTGAACACTCATTCCTCCTGGTAGCTGATCGGATAGCAGCGGGCTGGCAGCTCATCGATCCGGGCCATCAGCGCCGGCAGCTCGGCGAAGCTGGTCGGCTCGGCGAGCAGCGCGTCGAAGGCCGGGTCCGCGAGCAGCCGGAGGGCGAGGGCCAGCCGGTCGCTGGTGGTCCGGCTGGCCCTGCGCGCGGCGGCGACCACGCCGACCTGGCTGGCCCGGATGGTCAGCCGGCCCGAGTGGAACGCCCCGCCGAGGGCGAGGGTGGTCTGCCGGTCTCCGTACCAGCTGAGGTCGAGCACGGTGCCCTCGGGGCCGAGCAGGTCCAGCGACAGTTGCAGACCGGCCGAGCTGGCGCTGGCATGCACCACCAGGTCCTGGCCCGCGTCGGCGTCGTCGGGCAGCGCGAAGCCCACCCCGAGGGCGGTGGCCAGCTCGGCCCGCGCCGGGTCGATGTCGACCAGCGTCACCCGCGCGCCGGGCAGGCCGGCGAGCAGCCGCGCGACACAGCAGCCGACCATGCCGCCGCCCACCACGGTGACCGCGTCGCCGATCAACGGCGCGGCGTCCCAGAGCGCATTGATTGCGGTCTCCACCGTGCCGGCGAGCACCGCGCGGGCGGCCGGCACCTCCTGCGGCACCGGCACCACCGACCGGGCCGGGACCACGTACCTGCTCTGGTGCGGGTACAGGCAGAAGACCGTTCGTCCGGTCAGCTCGGGTGGACCCTGCTCGACGACGCCCACGTTGAGGTAGCCGTACTTGACCGGGCCGGGGAAGTCCCCGTCCTGGAAGGGTGCGCGCATCGTCCGGTACTGGCTCACCGGCACCCGGCCGGAGAACACGATGGATTCGGTGCCGCGACTGAGGGCCGACCAGCTGGTACGCACCAGGACCTCGTCCGGCCCGGGCTCGGGCACCGTCACCGATCGGAGTTCGCCACGGCCCGGCTCGCTGATCCAGAACGCTCTCGCCTCGCGCCGCACCGGACGTATCCTCCCTTGCCGAAGTGAACCGCGACGTTACCCGGCTCGTGTTCCTGGTGTACCCGATCGATACGGAGGCGCGATGCGCGGGGCTGCGGTTGCGGCGGTTCCGGTTTCCGGCACGCCGACCCGGCCGCTGCCCACCCGGCCGATGTCGATTCAGCCGGCGCCGGTCCGGTGGGTGCTGGCTCGGACGCTGCCCGGCCTGCTGCTGCTCGCCGTGCTGGCCGGTGCGGTCGGGTTGGGGCCGGCGGGCCTGCTCGTCGGAGCCGGTTGCCTGCTCGGAACCAATGCGCTGCTGGTCGCGGCGCTGAACCGAGACGCCGCGGCGCGGGGCCGGGCCGGGAACCGCGGGCTGTCGCCGGCGAACCGGATCACCCTGGTACGAGCCACCCTGGTCGCGGCGGTCACGGCGCTGGTCACCGACTCGTTCAGCGACCCGATCGACCGGCCGGTACTGGTAGCCCTCGCCGCGATCGTGCTGGCACTGGACGCGGTGGACGGCCGGGTCGCCAGGCGCACCGGCAGCTCCGAACTCGGTGCCCGCTTCGACATGGAGACCGATGCCTGGCTGATCGCGGTGCTCAGCTGCTACGTCGCGACCGAGGCCGGCGCCTGGGTACTCGGGATCGGCCTGGCCCGCTATGCCTACCTGGCAGCCGAGCAGGTGCTGCCCTGGTTGCCCGGACCAGTGCCACCCCGGTACTGGAACAAGGTGGTCGCCGCGGTCCAGGGCATCGTGCTGACCGCCGTGGCGTCCGGCCAGGTGCCACCCGCCGCAGCGGTGGCCGCGCTCGCGGTGGCGCTGGGTCTGCTCGTCGAATCCTTTGGCCGCCAGGCCGGCTGGCGCGCACGGCTGCACCGGCAGCGGACCGCCAGCCTCGACGGCGGTGTCGGCCATGGCTGATCCGCAGGCACCACCGCGCGATTCCGAGCTGCCCGAGTCCGAGCTGCCCGGTTCCGAGCTGCCCAAGCTACCCGATTCCGAGCTGCCGGATTCCGAACTGCCCGGTTCCGAATCGGCCCCGGCAATCGGCCGATCCCGACACAGCCGGTTGGCCGGCCGGCTTCGGCCGGTGCTCACTCCGCTGGCGTTCGTGGTCGTCTGGCTGGCGCTGATCACACCGGACCGGCTCGAGCAGTTGACGCCCGGCGCGCTGGTGCGCCTCCCCATCGAGGGGCTGGCCGTGGTCGGACTCGGCCTGCTGCTACCGGCTCGGCCGCGGCGCGCCTTCGCGGTGGTGGCCGGCCTGCTGCTCGGCCTGCTCACCGTTATCAAGATCCTCGACATCGGCTATTTCGAGGAGTTGGACCGGCCGTTCAACCCGGTCATCGACTGGAGCAGTCTCTCGCCGGCGCTCGGGGTGCTGCGCGATTCGATCGGACGGACCTGGGCCGACGTGGCGGCGGTCGGGGCCGCGCTGCTGGTGCTCGGGGTGGTCTGCGCGGTGACCCTGTCGGTGGTCCGGCTGAGCCGAACCACCGCCCGGCATCGCGGCGCCTCGCTGCGCGCGGTCGGCCTGCTCGGCGTGCTCTGGCTGGTCTGCGCCCTGCTCGGCGTCCAACTGGTGCCCGGAACCGCCGTCGCCTCGCGGTCGACGGCGGCGCTGGCGGCAGCGCAGCTCCGCAACACCCGGGCCGCGGTGCAGGACCAACAGCGGTTCGACTCCGCCCTGCATTCAGCCGATTCGTTCGGCCAGCAGCCGGCCGCGAGCCTGCTCGCCGGCTTGCGCGGCAAGGACGTGATCATCGCCTTCGTGGAGAGCTACGGCGAGGTCGCGGTGCGCGGCTCGAGCATCTCCGCCGGCGTCGACCCGGTGCTGGACGCCGGTACCGCGACGCTGGCCGGCGCGGGTTTCGGCGCGCGCAGCGCGATGCTCGACTCGCCCACCTTCGGCGGCATCAGCTGGCTTGCCCACTCGACCCTGCAGTCCGGCCTGTGGGTGGCCGACCAGCGTCGTTACAACCAGTTGGTGGCAAGCGATCGGTTCACGCTGAGCGACGCGTTCGGCCGGGCCGGCTGGCGCACCGTCGGTGACGTCCCCTCGAACACCAAGCCGTGGCCGGAGGGAACGTCCTTCTACCACTACGACCAGCTCTACGACGAGCACAACGTCGGCTACGCCGGTCCGAAGTTCAGCTACGCCTCGATGCCGGACCAGTACACGCTGGCCGCGTTCCAGCGGCTGGAACTGACCCCCGGCCATCGACCGGTGATGGCCGAGATCGACCTGGTCTCCTCGCACACGCCGTGGACGCCGCTGCCGCGGCTGGTCGCTCCGAGTGCGATCGGCGACGGCTCGGTCTTCGACGGCATGCCCGCGCAGGGTGCCGCACCCGGCGTGGTCTGGCAGAACGCCGACCGGGTACGCGCCTCCTACGGCCAGTCGATCCAGTACTCGCTGAACTCCCTCGTCTCGTTCGTGACCACCAGCCACGACGACAACCTGGTGCTGGTGCTGCTTGGTGACCACCAGCCGGCCACCATCGTCAGCGGCACGAAGGCCAGCCACCGGGTGCCGATCTCGATCGTCGCGCACGATCCGAACGTGCTGGCGAGCATCGACGGCTGGGGTTGGACGGACGGCCTACGTCCTGGCCCGGCCGCGCCGGTCTGGCCGATGGACGCGTTCCGCGACAAGTTCCTGACCGCCTACGCCAAGCCACCAGCCGCCGGCACCCGTACCGCCGCTGCTCATGCCGCCGGCGGGCATTGACCGCATCGGGCCTCGTTATCGGGCCTCGTTATCGGGCCGCCGGCCGGAGGAGGGCGGCCGCCCGGGCGAGCGCCTCGCCGGCCTCGCCGGCCAGCGCGCGAACCAGTTCCCCGGCCGGCTGCGACCGGCTGAGCGAATAGGCCTGCCCGGCCCAGAGGTTGACCAGATCCGGACGGCCGGCCGCGCGGGCCGCCTTGCGCATCGGCGCGGTCAGGTAGTGCACCTCCGGATAGGCGGCGGGCGCGTCCGCGGTGTGCCGTTCCAGGAAGTCGTTGCGGATGCCGCGCGCCGTACGGCCGGTGAACGCCCGGGTGAGGGCGGTACCCGCAGTCCCCCGCAGCGCCGCACGATGCACCGCCGAGGTACCGGCCTCGGGACAGTCCAGGAACGCGGTGCCGAGCGCCACCGCCCGCGCACCGCCGCTCAGCACCGCCGCGACCGCGGCACCGGTCGCGATCCCACCCGTCCCGATCAGCGGCAGCCGCACCCGGCCGGCGACCAGTTGCAGCAGGGCCAGCAGGCCGATCGCGCCGGCCGGGTCGTCGTCGGTGCCGCCGCGGTGGCCACCGGCCTCGGCACCCTGCACCACCAGTGCGTCGGCGCCCAGTGCGGCGGCCGCCTCGGCCTCGGCGACCGAGGAGATGGTGATCCACACCTCCACGCCGGCCGCGGTGAACCGCTGCACCACCGCACGGTCCGGCTGGCCGAAGGTGAACGACACCACCGCCGGCGGCTCGGCCAGCAGCAGGGCGAGCTTGGCGTCCCAGTCGTCATCGTCATACCGAGGCTGCCCTGCCTCGGCGCCGACCGTCGCCGCCTCGGCGGCCACCACCTCGGCGAACCGCGCGACCCGGTCGGCCGGCGCCGGTCGTCCCGGCACGAAAAGGTTGACGCCGAACGGCCGGCCGGTCAGCCGCCGGGTAGCGGCCATCGTCTCGGCGAGTTGGGATGCGGTCAGATAGCCAGCGGCGAGAAAGCCGAAACCGCCGGCATCGCTGACCGCCGCGGCCAGTTCCGGGGTGGCTGGGCCGCCGGCCAGCGGCGCGAGCACGATCGGCAGGGCACAGTCATCGAGTACCACATCACCCTCCGCGTTGCGATGCTGGGCAAGCGTATTGACACTCGAACCGGACGCTAGCAGGACGTTCCGCTCCGCCGGCCGGCGTTCCCGGCGCGCGGCCCACCGTCGCTAGCAAGCTCTCACCGTGAACAAACTTTTCTCCTTGCGTGCAGGCTCTCACCATCGCGAGCAGGCCTCACCGCGAGGGGCCGACGCCGAAGCCGGTTCGGCCGGCCAGCCACTGCGGCTGGCTCCGAACGGCCGCCCGAGGCCAGCCGCGCTCCTCGACGAAGTGCCGGAGGACGGACTTGCACAGGTTGGCCTCGCCGGCCACGTAGACGCAGCCGGCGCCGGCCGGCAACTCCAGCGCCCGAGCCGCGGCGAGCACCGGGAAGCCGGCCGGTGGCGACATCGCCGGGTGCGGCTCGTCGAGCCAGGGCAACTCGGGCACGCCGGGCGGAGCCGGCACCCGGAAATCGCGGCCCAGGGCCTGGAACGCCCCGTACACGGCCGCATCGGCGGCGAGCCGGCCGCGCATCGCCAGCAGCGGGACCGCGCCGTTCTCGTCGCCCAGAAAGACATGGAAGCCGGCTCGCTGGTCCAGGGTGAGCTTGCTCTGCGGCGGGCCGATCGCCACCTCGTCGCCGGGCTGGGCGGTCCTCGCCCAACTGGTGCCCGGACCGCCCCGCGGATGCAGCAACACCCGAATGGTGAGCTGGGCTCCGCCCGCCGACTGCCGCCAGATCGAGTAGATCCGTGGCGCGCTCCCACCGTCCGGCTGGGGCAGGTGCACGGTGATGTGCGCTCCGGCCCGGATCCGCGCGACCGACTCCAGGCCGCGCACGCCGAGAGTGATTTCCTTTATCTTGTCGGTAAGAACATGGTTGGTCGAAATCTTCGCGAGCAAGCGGCGGTGGCCCGCCGCGAATCCTGCCGGCACGGAGGTAAGTTACCCCCACCGCGGTCCGCTCGGACCCACCGACGATGGGGGGACGTCCCGTGACGCCGAAGATCGCCCTGTTCGGGCTCATCACCGACGACCTGCCGCGCACCCTGGCCTTCTACCGCCGGCTCGGCGTGGAGATCCCGGCCGAGGCCGACGAGCAACCGCACGTCGAGGTGACGCTGCCGGGTGGGCTGCGGCTGGCCTGGGACACGGTGGAGACGATCCGGTCCTTCGACCCGGAATGGGCACCGCCGACCGGCGGCCATCGGTTCGCGATCGCCTTCGAGTATCCCGAGCCGGCCGCGGTCGACCAGGCCTACGCCGAACTGGTTGCCGCCGGTTATCACGGTCAGCTGGCACCCTGGGATGCCTTCTGGGGCCAGCGGTACGCGGTCGTGCACGATCCGGACGGCAACGCCGTCGACCTGTTCGCCGCCCGCTGACCCGTCGAACGCTGACCCGTCGAACGCTGAGGCGTCGAACGCTGAGCCGTCGAACCCGGCTCAGCCGCGTCCGGCCGGGGCCGCGTGCAACTCCACGCAGCACTCGCCGGGTTGCGGGCTGAGCACCGCCTCGATGCTCGGGGTGTCGAGCCCGGCCAGGAAACCTTCCAGGAACGCGTGATTGAGCCCGCAGACGAGTTCGGGTGCCCGGGCGGTGACCGGGTGGAACGGGCAGGAGCGCAGCCGGACGCACCCCGGCGAGATCCGATCCGGCTCGTAGCCGTGCCGAGACAGCATCGGCTCGCAGGTCGTCAACGCTCGTTCGGCCCCGATCCGGCCGCGGCCGAGCGCCGCGCGTTCGTGCTGGCCGGCGGTCACGCCCGTTTCTCGCGCCACCCGTAGCGCGGCCTGGCTGCCGCGCTCGTCCGGGGCCTCGGTCAGCAGTGCGTCGACCAGGATGGTCGCGAGCACGTCGTGCTGGCGTTCGGGGATGCTGACCCGCAGGTCGGCATTCGTAGCCAGGTACGCCTTCGGTGCCCGGCCGACCCGGCGCGTCCCGGCTGCGGTGCCGAGCACGAGCAGCCCGGCATCGACCAGCTTGTCGAGGTGGAATGCGGCCAATTTGCGGGAGATGCCGACCTGCGCGGCGGCCTCGTCCCGGGTCACCGGGCGACGCTCGCGCCGGATGAACTCATACATCCCGCGCCGCAGCGAGTCCTGCAGCGCGGCGACCGCCGTGATTGCCGCCGGGCTGGCGCCGGGAGACTCCTGCTGACCGTCCACCAAGTCACAATATCGCAGAAGACGTTGTGTAGAACCGTGCAATGCCCTTGCTCTTTGGCGCTCCTTGTAATAAAACCTACAGTCGTTGGTGAAATCCAGGAACGGCCAAAATAGAGGGACGGCGGTAGGCGATGAACGGCGTGGAGTCGAGCAAGCAGCCAGTGAGCGCGGTGCTGGCGGGTCCGTACGGGCATCCGTTCCATCCGATCCTGGTGACCGTGCCGATCGGGTCCTGGGTGGCCGCCCTGGTCTTTGACATCGCCTCGCAGGTGGTGGACCGGCCGGGCTTCCTCACCCAGGGCGCGGAGTGGTTGATCGCGATCGGCGTGCTGGGAGCACTGGCAGCGGCGGTGGTCGGTTTCCTCGACCTGCTGGCGATTCCCCCCGGAACGGCGGCCATGCGCACCGCATTGCTGCACATGAGCCTCAACCTCGTGGTCACCGCCCTGTACGTCGGCAACTTCTTCTGGCGCCATTCCGACTACACCGACGGCCGGTCGGTCGGCACCGGTCAGCTGGTGCTGGCCGCGATCAGCCTTGCCGTGCTGGGGGTGTCCGGCTATCTCGGCGGCAAGCTCGCCTACCGCTACGGCGTGCGGGTCGCCGATGAGCGCACCCAGGCCGAGGGGTTCGCGAACGAGCAGCACGCCTCCGGTCACTCCGTGCCGAGCACGTCTTGACCAGCCAGCCCATCGGCACGATCAGCCAGCCCGTCGGGACGAGCGGCGCGGCGTCGACGCGAATCGACCAGCGTGCGCTGCGGGTCGTGCACGAATCCGCCACCGCCATCGACCTGGCGGCCGCCGAGCGCGCGGCGGCGGAACTGTTGAGCGCGCTCGGCATCGACTGCGACACGCCGAGCACCCGGGACACCCCGGCCCGGATGGCACGCGCGTACGCCGAGTTGGTGACGCCGCGCGCCTTCGATGCGACCACCTTTCCCAACGACGAGGGTTACGACGAGCTGGTGCTGGCGCGCGCCATTCCGGTGCGCTCGCTCTGCGAGCACCACATGCTGCCGTTCACCGGGGTCGCGCACGTCGGCTACCTACCCAGCCGGCACGCCATCCTTGGCCTGTCCAAACTCGCCCGCATCGTCGAGCACTTCGCCTGCCGGCCGCAGGTGCAGGAGCGGCTCACCACCCAGATCGCCGACTGGCTGAACACCCACCTCGACCCGCGCGGGGTCGGTGTCGTGATCGAGGCGGAGCACACCTGCATGACCCTGCGCGGCGTGCAGGCGGTCGGCTCCACCACCGTCACCTCGACCATGTTGGGCACGCTGCGCGACGATCCGCGCTCGCGCGCCGAGTTCATCGCGCTCACCGGCATCCAACGCTGACCAGCTGACCAGTGGTTGCCTAGCCGTCCAGTAATTGCCTAGAGGCGCAGCGCCTCGACCGCCCGTTCCCGGTCGGCAGTGTGCTTGAGGACCGTCCCGAGGGTGGAGCGGATCGTGGGCGCGTCCAGCTGCTCGCATCCGAGCGCGACGAGGGCACGTGCCCAGTCGATGGATTCCGAGACCGACGGCGGCTTGCGCAGGTCGAGGGAGCGCAGCGTGGTGCCGGTCCGGGTGATCTGCACGGCCAACTCGGCCGACAGCTCCGGAACCCGGCCGAGCAGGATCTGGCGCTCCCGCTCCGGGCTCGGATAGGCGATGGCCAGGAAGAGGCACCGGCGCTTAAGGGCATCCGACAGCTCGCGCGCGCCGTTGGACGTCAGCACGACGAACGGTCGCCGCGTCGCCCTGATCGTTCCGAGTTCGGGCACCGTCACCTGGAACTCGGCCAGGATCTCCAGCAGCAGCCCTTCCATCTCGACGTCGGACTTGTCCGCCTCGTCGATCAGCAACACCGTGGGTTCGGCGCGGCGAATGGCTTCCAGCAGCGGCCGGGCAAGCAGGAAGTCCTCGCTGAAGATGTCGTCGTGCGCCGCCTCCCAGGTCTCCGCGGAATCCCCGCCGGCGACCTGCAGGCGGAGCAGCTGCTTGCGGTAGTTCCACTCGTACAGCGCGCGGGACTCGTCCAGACCCTCGTAGCACTGCAGCCGGACCAGGCCGGCACCGGTGGCCTGGGCCACCGCCTTCGCCAATTCGGTCTTGCCGACGCCGGCGGGGCCCTCGACGAGCAGCGGCATGCCGAGCTGGTCGGCGAGGAAGACGGTCGTTGCGAGCTCGTCGTCGGCGAGATAGCCGGTCGAGGCAAGTCGCTGCTCAGCATCCTGCACCGAGGCGAACAAACCGCTCTGCTCCGCCATTCGAACGAAGGTACGCCAGCCGAACACCCGTGACAACGTCGGGTGAGTCACGCGATGGCCGCCACCGCGTCGCCGAGCAGCGAGAGCGTGGAGACCTCGTACATCGCGTCTACGTGGCGGGCCACTAGGCCGGCGATCGAGTCGTCGGTGTCCCACTCGGCACGGGGCTCGGGATTGAACCAGTAGACATGCCGCGAGCGCTGCCTGAGCTCGTCGAGCTCCGCGACCGGCAGCGGGTTGTCATGACTGCGGGCATCGCCCACCACGAGCACGGACGTACGGGCGGACACCGCTCCGGCATCGGCGAGGAACCGCTGCAGGGCCGCGGCGTAGTCGCTGCGGCCGGAGCCCGCGACCAAGCCGCGACGGGACAGCAGCCGTCGTGCGTCGAGGAATCCGCGCGAGTCTTCGAGCAGCTCGGTGATCTCGACGAGTCCGTCGATGAACACCCAGGCGCGCACCCGGCCGAACTCCTGCCTGAGCGCGTACACCAATGCGAGCGTGAACGGCGCGAACTGTGCCACCGAGCCCGATACGTCGCACAGCACCGCCAGCTCGGGCCGGGTGCGGTGACGCCTGCGCAGCACCGGCCGGACCGGCACGCCGCCGGTCCCCATGCTGGTACGGATCGTCCGTCTGATGTCGAGGCTGCCGCGGCCGCGCCGCCTGCGGCCGAGCCGAGCGGCGAGCCGCCTCGCCAACGGTGCTAGCGCACCCCGCAAGGCCGCGAGCTCGGCGGCGTCTGCCAACAGGATCGTCGCGTCCGCCAGCGTGGGCGCGTCCGGCGCTACCGGGCCGATCCGCGCGGCCACCGCCCGCTCGATGAGCTCCTTCAGTTCCTGCACCCGCGCCTCGGCCTCCGCGGCGGACAGCCGGCGCTCTAGTTCGTCCTCCCCGCTACGCCGGTCGAGCAGCTGCCTGAGCAGCGCGTCCAGGCCAAGGCCGCGCAGGGTGCGCGTCGTGTGGTGCCGCAGTCCCCGCACCTGATCGTCCAGCCCGCCATGGGTATTCACCGCCTCGCCGGCGAGCTCGGTGAGATCGGAGCCGTTGCCCAGCGCCTCGCCGATTCGCTGCAGCAGGTCCGCGCCGGTCGGAGCCGGCTGGTGCGGCTCCGGCGACGGGATCGGGAGTAGCCGGTCCAGCACCCGGTCGAGGATCTGCGCCGAGGCGACGTCCTTGATCAGACTCGACCGCAGCGCCGCGCGAACCTCGCGGCGCCGGTTCAGGTCGACCCGGTCGAGCGCCCGAGCGGCAACGATGCTGTCGCCGGTCGAGACGGGTACGCCGGCGGTCCGCAATGCCCTTGTCACCGCCAGGAGCAGATCCGCCGTGGTGCCGCCCGTCATGGACACTCGCTTCCACGAGGTTGTACGGTAGACGACCATCCGTGCGCGATCCGCACGAACGCCGAATGGTATCCGGAGGATACGTGGCCGTGCCAGAGACAGTTCTCGGGTTAGGGCTCATCCCCCGCGGCGACGATCCAGCCCGGCGCGAGCACATCGCCGCGCTCGCCCGGCGGCTCGGCTACACCGTCGTCGAGCCGGCGGATGCGGCAGCGCTGCTCACTGCTCCTAGCTGGGCCGAGTTGCTGGCCTCCGTCGCCGCGCACGGCCCCGGCGCCAGGGTCGCGGTATCGGTTGCCATCGGCCGCACGATGAGCGAGGCGGTGGCGCTCGCCGAGCGCAACCCGCAGCTGGGCGACGTGCGAGCCGCCGGCGTCTTCGGCACCTTCGAGCGTGCGCAGCAGCAGCTGCTCGAACTCGCCGACGCCGGGGGCTCCTTCCTGCTGGCGCAGCTGCCCGACGAGCCGGACATGGCCGAGATCCTCGCGACGCTGCGGGCGGCCGTCTCAGGCCCGACGGTCGCGCTGAGACACGGCAGCCAGCGCTGAGGCACGCGGCTCGCGCTGAGGCACGGCAGCTCTGAGTCGTGGCAGCTGGCGCTGAGGCACGGCAGCTGGCGCTGCTAGCGACGCGACCGCAAGTCCGCTTCGATGTCCCGCGCCGCCTGGCGCAGCGCCGGCACGAACTCCGCGTGCAGCCGCTCCATCGGCACCCGCGAGGCGTGTGCGCTGACGTTCACCGCCGCGACCACCCGTCCGGACGCGTCGTGAACCGGTGCGGCGACGGACCGGACGCCGGGCTCCAGCTCCTGGTCGATGACGCAATAGCCGGCCGCGGCCACCTCGGCGAGCACGGCTCGCAGCTGGCGCTTGTTGGTGATGGTGGCCTCGGTCAGCCGTTCCAGCTTCACCGACGTGAGGTAGGCCGCGAGCTCCTCCTTGGACAGGCCGGCCAGCAACACCCGTCCCATCGACGTCGCGTAGGCCGGCAGCCGGGAGCCGACGGCCAGCGCGACGGTCATGATGCGCTTGGTCTGGGCGCGCGCGATGTAGACGATGTCGCGCTCGTCCAGCACGGAGGCCGAACAGGACTCGTGCAGGCGGTCGGCCAGCGGCACCAGGTGCTCCTGCGCGATCTCGGTGATCGAGACGCTCGAGAGGTAGGCGTAGCCCAGCTCGAGGATGCGCGGACGCAGGTAGAAGCGCCCGTCGGTCATGCCGACGTAGCCCAGGTGTTGCAGGGTGTGCAGGAACCGGCGTGCGGTGGCCCGGGTCAGGTTCGCCTCACGCGCGATGTCGGCGATGGTGAGCCGCTGCCTGCTCTCGCTGAAGCATCGGATCACCGCCAGGCCGCGATCGAGCGACTGGACGTACTCGACCTGATTGGCCATGGGGCCTCCGTCTCGAGCCGGCTGGTTCGACATGCGAACAATAGCCTGTCCAGCGAACAGTAGGTTCCCGTCGGCGGAAACGTGCCTGCGAAGTCCGCGGCATCGGATCGGTTCTCGCCAAACCCTTGACTTAACCGGTTGCACAGGAAAGTATTTGGGCGCATAACGTACATGCGTTCGCTATGCGAACGTAATGGCCTTGATCGAGAGGATCGGGATGAGCGCTCCGGCCAGGCAGAAGTCCAGCTACGTCACGCGGTTCGGGTCGCTGACGTCCTTCGAGAAGGGCCGCGTCGAGATCATCAACGACGACCCGCGCCACTACGCCTTCTCGAACATCTTCGAGGTGGCTTCGAAGTCGCAGCCGTACGAGAAGGTGGCCGTCGGCAAGAACATGGAGTACGTCATCGAGGCCATCCGAGCCGAGGGCACGAGCGGGTGGCGAGTGGCCGCGCATGACGAGTTCGCGCTGGTCATGGACGGCGAGGTCGAGATCAGCCTGGTCAAGCTCGACTCCTCGCCGCTGCCGCCCGAGGCGACCGGCTCGATCGCCCTCGAGGGCGAGCCCGAGGGACGGCCGATGGGACGGGTCGTCGCCCGGCGCGGCCACATGACGCTGCTTCCGGCGGGAGCGGCCTACCGATTCAACGCCACCAAGACCGGTGTGATCCTGCAGCAGACCGTGGCCGGCCCGGACACGCTGTACCGCTGGTCCGAGATCTGCCAGTCGCTGTAACCCCGAGCCACCAGGAGCGCCAGAGCATGACTGTCACCGACCAGCAGAGCGTGCACGCCACCGAGCCCAACGAAGAGGGTTACCGGGGTTTCACGATCGGCCACTTCAACCTTCGCCGCGACGAGTACTTCGTCTACATCGACTGGCCGACCGGCAGCCACACGATGAGCGTCGACGCCTTCCTGCGCGCGATCCAGCGCGACGTGGCCTGGGACTTCTTCTACGGCACCGTCAACTTCGACGGCGTCTTCGGCACCGTCAACCACTACGGCACGGTCGACATCTTCGCCGGCCGCTATAACGAGTCCTACCGCAAGGCCGAGCTGGACTACACCGAGAACGTCGAGACGCCGCTGATCCGCGAGACGTTCAAGGCGATCCTTGACGACTGGACGAGCAGCGGTTTCGACCCGTTCGCCTCGCCGCACGAGACCGGCTCCGCCTTCGGCATCAAGCACGGCGACAACACCCGAGCCGTCACCCGCACCCGGGTAGCGGCCGCGCGGATGGTCGGCGTGCCCGGCGACGCGCCGCTGCGCTCCGACGAGGACGGCTACCCGGTGAACCGGATGTTCGCCGACGTACCGCAGGACGAGCCCGAGGTGTACGCCGAACCCGGCTTCGAGAACGAGGTCGCCGCCTTCAGTCTGTTCGCCTATCTATCGCGCAGCGATGTCACGTGGAACCCGTCGGTGGCCAGCGTCTGCAAGGAGTCGTTGTTCTGCCCGACCACGGAGGAGTACATCCTGCCGATCATCCACGGCAACGACCGGGTGGAGTGGTTCATCCAGCTCAGCGACGAGATCACCTGGGAGGTCGAGGACCGGGAGACCGGCGCGGTCCGAGCGCGGGTGGTCATGAAGCCGGGTGACGTCTCGGCCATGCCCGCCGACATCCGGCATCAGGGCTACTCGCCGAAGCGCTCGATGCTGCTGGTCTGGGAGAACAACTCCGCGGACCTTCCCGACCTCATCGCCAGCGGCAAGACGCCGACCTACCCGATCGACTTCTAGATGCAGACGAAGCTCTTCATCGGCGGCGAGTGGGTCGACGGTCTCGACGGCACCACCATCGACGTGCACGACCCGCACGACGGCAGCCTGCTCGCGCAGGTGAGCGAGGCCCGGGCCGGCGACGTGGACCGCGCCGTCGCGGCGTCGGCCAAGGCGTTCCAGACCTGGGGCCGGACCACCGCCGAGGCCCGCGGCCGCCTGCTGCTCAAACTCGCCGACGCCATCGAGGAGAACGCCGAGGAACTGGCCCTGCTCGAAACCCGCGACACCGGCCATCCGATCCGGGACACCCGGATCCTCGACGTACCTCGCACCGCGGCCACCTTCCGGTACTTCGGCGGCATGGCGGACAAGGTGCAGGGCTCCGTCGTGCCGGTCGAGAGCGGCTTCCTCGACTACGTGCTGCGCGAGCCGATCGGCGTGGTCGGGCAGATCGTGCCGTGGAACTTCCCGCTGATGTTCACCAGCTGGAAGCTCGGTCCGGCGCTGGCCGCCGGGAACACGGTCGTGCTCAAGCCCAGCGAGCTCACGCCGCTGTCCACCCTGCGGGTGGCCGAACTGATGGCCGAGGTCGGTTTCCCCGCCGGCGTCGTCAACATCGTGACCGGCTATGGCACCACCGCCGGGCAGCGGATCGCGGAGCACCCCGGGATCGGCAAGGTGTCCTTCACCGGCTCCACCGCGGTCGGCCGGTCGATCGTGCAGGCGAGCGCCGGCAACCTCAAGCGAATCCAGCTCGAACTCGGCGGCAAGGGCGCGAACATCGTCTTCGGCGACGCGGACCTCGACGCCGCGGTCCAGGGCAGCGCGTTCGCGATCTTCCACAACCAGGGCCAGGCCTGCATAGCGGGCAGCCGGCTGATCCTGCACGAGTCGATCGCCGAGGAGTTCCTCGACCGCTTTCTCCGGCTGGCCCGAGGCGTCCGGCTCGGTGACCCGAAGGAGCCGACCACCCAGATGGGGCCGCTGACCTCGGCCGGCCACCGGGACCGGGTGCTCGGGTACCTGAAGATCGCCGCCGACGAGGGCGACACGATCCTCACCGGCGGCAGGCCGCCGGCCGACGACGCACTCGCGGCGGGGTGCTACCTCGAGCCGACGGTCATCGCCACCGCCATCGACCACCGGGTCGCGCGCGAAGAGGTCTTCGGACCCGTGGTCGCGGTGCAGCGCTTCGGCACGGACGAGGAGGCGCTGCGGATAGCGAACAGCGTCGACTACGGCCTCGGCAGCGGGCTGTGGACCCGCGACCTGGCCCGTGCCCACAAGATCGCCCACGCCCTACGCGCCGGCATGGTGTGGGTGAACTCCTACAAGCGGGTCAACCCGGGCTCGCCCTTCGGCGGCGTCGGGCAGAGCGGCTTCGGCCGCGAGATGGGCTTCGAGGCGATGCACGACTACACCGAGGCGAAGGCCGTCTGGATCAACTACGACGCCCAGCTGCCCGCCCTCTACGACAATGGCTGAGATCCTCCCGCTGCAGGAGGCGGTCAGCGAGCTCGTCCGGAACGGTGACACGGTCGCGCTGGAAGGCTTCACCCACCTGATCCCGCACGCGGCGGGGCACGAGGTGGTCCGGCAGGGCCGGCAGGACCTGACGCTGGTCCGGATGACGCCCGACGTCCTCTACGACCAGCTCATCGGCATGGGCGTGGCGCGACGGCTGATCTTCTCCTGGGGCGGCAACCCCGGCGTGGGCTCGCTGCACCGGTTTCGCGACGCGATCGAGAACGGCTGGCCGCATCCGATCGAGATCGAGGAGCACAGCCACGCCGGCATGGCCGCGCGCTACGTCGCGGCGGCGTCCGGCCTGCCGTTCGGCGTGCTCCGCGGCTATGTCGGCACCGACCTCCCCGCGCACACCCGGACGGTCGCGAAGGTCAACTGCCCGTTCACCGACGAGGAACTCGTCGCCGTGCGGGCGCTGGATCTGGACGTCGCCGTCATCCACGCCCAGCAGGTGGATGCCAACGGCAACGTCGGAATCTGGGGTCTGCTCGGTGTGCAGAAGGAGGCCGTGCTGGCCGCCCGGCGTTGCCTGGTCACCGTCGAGGAGCGGGTACCGAAGCTCGACCCGCGGGTGACCCTGGTGCTGCCGAGCTGGGCGGTGACCGCGGTCAGCGTGGCACCGAGCGGGGCACATCCGTCCTACGCGCACGGCTACTACGAACGGGACAACGCCTTCTATCAGGCGTGGGACGCGATCAGCCGCGACCGGGACCGGTTCACCGCCTGGATGCGGCGGCACGTGCTGGAGACCGCGGACTTCGCCGAGCACCTGGCGCTCGTCGAGGCCGAGGCCGCGGCGGCGGGTGCGGCGTGACCGCCGTCGACGCCCGGCCGGTCACCTCCGATGAGACGATGACCGTCGCCGCGGCTCGTGAGCTTCGCGACGGCGCCGTGTGCTTCGTCGGGATCGGGTTGCCCAGCCTGGCCGCGAACCTGGCCCGGCGCACGCATGCGCCCAACCTCGTGCTGATCTACGAGTCCGGCGCGATCGGCGCCAAACCGTCCCGGCCGCCGCTGTCCATCGGCGACGGCGAGTTGGCGACCACGGCGGACGCGGTGGTCTCGGTGCCGGAGATCTTCGCCTACTGGCTGCAGGCCGGCCGCATCGACGTCGGCTTCCTCGGTGCGGCGCAGTTGGATCGCTACGGCAACATCAACACGACGGTCATCGGCGATTACGACCACCCGACGGTGCGGCTGCCCGGAGCCGGCGGAGCCCCGGAGATCGCCTCGTCGTCCCGCGAGGTCATCGTCGTGATCCGGCAGAGCCCGCGCACGTTCGTCAACACCTTGGACTTCGTGACCAGCGTCGGCAACCGGCCGCGGGCGGTGGTCACCGACCTCGGCGTGCTGCGGCCCGACCCGGACACCGGCGAGCTGGTGCTCACCGCGCTCCACCCGGGTGTGAGCGTGGAGGCGGCCCGGCAACGAACCGGGTGGCCGTTGCGCGTGAGTGCTGACCTAGGACTCACCGAGCCGCCCACCGCGGCGGAGCTCTCGGTGCTGCGCGCCCTCGAGGACGGGGCCGGCCATGCCTGAGCGCGACTTCGAGCACGAGATCGCCATGCCTCGCGTGGTTTTCGGCGTCGGGTCCACCGCGCGGATCGCTGCCGAGCTATCGCGGCTCGGCGCGGCGCGGGTGGTGCTCATCGGCGGCGGCCACGAGAAGGTCTTCGCGGACTGTGTCGGGGACATGCTCGGCCAGGCGGTGGTCGAGCACATCAGCGAGCTCGCCCAGCACGTCCCGGTGGAAGTGGCCGGCCGGGCCACGGCGCGGGCGAGAGCCGCCGCGGGCGACGTCCTGCTGCCGGTCGGCGGCGGCTCGGCGGTGGGACTGGCCAAGGCGATCGCGCTCGAAACGGGGCTGCCCATCCTCGCCGTACCGACGACGTATGCCGGCAGCGAGATGTCCCCGATCTGGGGCCTGACCGAAGCCGACCGCAAGACCACCGGCCGCGACCCGCGCGTGCTTCCTCGCACCGTGGTCTACGACCCGCTCACCACCGTCTCGCTGCCGCCCGCGATGAGCGCGGCCAGCGGCCTGAACGCGATCGCGCACGCCCTCGAGTGCCTGTACGCACCGCGCGTCTCACCGCTGCTTGTGCTCTGGGCCGAGGAGGCGATCCGGTCGATGGGCGCCGCCCTGCCGCTGCTCGTCCGCCGGCCGGATGACATCGAGGCGCGCAGCCAGGCGCTCTACGCGGCGATGCTGTGCGGCGTTGCACTCGGCAACGCGCCGATGGGCCTGCACCACAAGATTTGCCACGTGCTGGGCGGCGCGCAGAACCTACCGCACGCGCAGTTGCACGCCGTCGTGCTGCCCTACGCCGCCGCGTACAACCGCGACTCGCCGGCCATGGCCGGCGCCGCACGCGCGCTGGGTGCCGACGATGTGCCCGCCGCGCTGTGGGACTTGGGCAGAACGGTCGGCACCCCGGCGAGCCTGCTCGACATCGGTTTCGACCCTGCCGCCATCCCCGACGTGGTCGACGCAGTACTCGCCGTCGACTTCCCGAACCCGTCCGCCGTCACCGCGGACCGCGTCCGCCAGCTGCTCGAGAACGCCTGTACCGGCAGGCCACCGCACTAGTTACCCCACGCCCTAGCAGGGAGCCGCAATGCCGCAGAACCCGAACGAGAGATCATCGGGGCTCACGCGTTCCTTCGACCCCGCGGCCGGAGGTGAGGCCGCATGACCGCGATGACCCGCGAAGAACTCCGAGCCCGAGTGCTCGGACGGCACGACGCGGTGCCGGACGAGCGACTGAGGACGATCATCACCAAGCTCATCGAGCACCTCTTCGCCTTCGCCAGCGAGGTCGACCTGAGCCCGGCGGAGTGGGCCGCCGGGATTCGGTTCCTCACCGAAGCCGGGCACATCACGACCGACACGCGGCAGGAGTTCGTGCTGCTCTCCGACACGCTCGGGCTGTCCATGCTGGTCGACCTGATCGGTCACGCCACCGGCCAGGGCGAGACCGAGTCGACCGTGCTGGGGCCGTTCTGGGTCGAGGGCGCACCGTGGCGGTCGGCGGGCGAGATGATCGGACGCCCCGAGGACGGCGAGCCGCTGCACATCACCGGTGTCGTGCGCGGCGTCGACGGCACGCCGATCGCCGGCGCCGTCCTCGACACGTGGCAGGCCGCCGCGAACGGCTGCTACGACGTGCAGGACCCGAACCAGCCGAAGGGAAACCTCCGCGGCCGGTTCCGCACCGACCAGGCGGGGCACTACGACATCTGGACCACCCGGCCGGTCCCGTATCCCATTCCGGACGACGGCCCGGTCGGCAGGATGCTCGCCGCCCTGGGACGCCATCCATGGCGGGCGCCGCACGTGCATTTCATGGTGTCAGCACCCGGATATCAGACCGTCACCACCCACATCTTCGACGGCGACGGCGAATACCTCGACAGCGACACCGTCTTCGGCGTCAAGCCGTCGCTCGTCCGGACGCTGACCCGGACCGAGGCGGTCGTGCCCGGCCGGGGGGACGAACCGATCAGCTGCTACGCGCTGGAGTTCGACTTCACCCTCGCGCCGGCCGAGTAGCACCTCTCTGCCGCGGGCCGTAGTTCTACCGCTGGGTTCTACTGCGGGCGCTGGTTCTACCGTAGGCCCATGACCGCAGGCTCATCCCACTCCCGTTCCGGGCCGCATCATTCGCATTCCGGCTCACACCACTCGCATTCCGGCGCGCAGGAGAACGGCACCGAGGAGGCGGCACTGGCCGAACTGCTCGATCTCGACGCGGAGGTGCTGCGCTCGTACTGGGTCGAGGCTCTGCTCTGGGTGCGGCACGCCGCCCCGGGCAGCGGCCGGCGTCGCATCGTCGACCTAGGTGCCGGCACCGGTACCGGCGCCATCGCGCTGGCGCAGCGGTTCTCCGGCGCCGAGGTGCTCGCGGTGGACACCTCCGAGCGGATGCTGGAACGCATCCGGGGCAAGGCGCTGGCTCTCGGCCTGGCCCCCCAGATCCGTACGGTCACCGCCGACCTGGACGACGGCTGGCCGCCGCTCGGCCCGCTCGATGTCACCTGGGCCTCGATGTCGCTGCACCACCTGGCCGATCCGGATCGGGTGCTCGCCGACATCTTCGCCAACACCCGGCCGGGCGGCTTGTTGGCGGTCGCCGAGTTCAACGAGCCGCTGCGCTACCTGCCGGACGACCTCGGCTTCGGCCGTCCCGGCCTGGAAAGGCGTTGCCTGGACGCGGTCGCCGAGGAGCATGCCCACTCACTGCCCGAGCTCGGCTCCGACTGGCCCACCCGGCTGGCCAACGCGGGCTTCACCGTCCTGGCGGAACGGACGTTCTCGATCGAGCTGAACCCGCCGCATTCGGCCGCGACGATCACCTACGCCGAGCGGTGGTTGCAGCGGCTGCGACCGAGGCTGGCCGATCGGCTGACACCCGACGATCTGGACGCGCTGGCCGTACTGCTCGACGGCGACGGACCCGGTTCGTTGCGACGGCGCGGCGACCTACGGGTACGCGGCGACCGGGCCGTCACGCTCGCCCGGCGGGACCATTCGGCCGGGGACGATTCGGTCGGGGACCATTCCCTCAAGGACGATTCCCTCGGGGATCATCGGCCGGCGAGCTGACCGGTCAGCCCTCCGAGGAACCGGCCTGCTCCTGCATCCACTCCCGCAGTGACCGGGGGCGCATGTCGGTCCACACCTGCTCGATGTGGGACAGGCACTCGTCCCGGCTCCCGGTGGTGCCCTCACTGCGCCAGCCGGCGGGCAGTTCGCGGTCGACCGGCCAGATCGAGTACTGCTCCTCGTCGTTGACGACGACGACATAGCCGCGGGTGTCGTCGTTCTCGAACACGTAAACCCCTCTTTTCACCGCACGATGACCGCACCGAACGATCGCGCCAGCCCCTCGACATGATGCCCGGTCGGCGCCCGCAGACTTTCACGCGGCCGGAGGCCCGGTCAAGGTGAGCTGCCTCCCGCTGGTTCAGTCCAGCGGGCGATCCACCGGTGCCGTCAGGCCTCCGCCGGCCTGCCCGGTATTGACGACGCCGGCGGCCTCGAACAGCGCCACGGTGGCACCGCCAGGAGCGTGCGGACAGTGATAGACCCCGCGTGGGACCACGTAGAACTCGCCCGGCGCCAGCTCGATCGAGCGCGCCCGCGTCGGCCCGCCGCCTTCCAGGTCGATGCCGTCTCGCAGGTCGATGCCGCCTTCCGGGTCGATGCCGTCTCGCAGGTCGATGACCAGGCGCCCGTCGAGGCAGAGGAACGCCTCGTCGGTATCCGGATGGTTGTGCCAGACGAAGTCGCCGTCCAGCCGGGCAACCTTCACCAGCACGTCGTTGACCCGACCGGCGACCCGCGGACTCCATACCTCCGCGAGGCCGGCCGCGGCGACGGCCAGGTCGATCGGGCCGGTGCGGGAACCGGCTGGCGCGGCGATGTCCATACCGCATTCTCCCAAGCGAAGGGCACCCGACCAAGCCGTCGGGCGTAGCTCAGCCTTGGGCGCGGCATTCGGCCGACCGTTCCGCCGGCTGTCGATTTCTGGATAGCCTGTTCGTCGGTGTGGTGAGCCGCCCGACCGGCGGTCGTGACCCGAACCGGACTTCCGCCCAGGAGGCTTGCGGTGACCGAGGACATCTGGCCGATGATCCACGCCGAGCGGCAGGCGCTCGCCGACGACCTGACGGGGCTGACCGGTGAGCAGTGGCAGGCCCGGTCGCTGTGCAGCGAGTGGACCGTTCATCAGGTGCTGGCCCACCAGCTGTCGACGGCGAAGATGAGCCCACCGAGGTTTCTCACCCGGTTCGCCGCCGCGGGTTTCAAGTTCGACAGGTTCACCGCGAACCAGGTCGCGCTGGAGGGAGCAGGCGGCCCGGCGGCGACGCTGGCTGCCTTCCGCGCCGCGCGGAACCGACGAAGCTCGCCACCCGGCCCGAAGGACACCTGGCTCGGTGAGGCATTCGTGCACGGTGAGGACATCCGCCGGCCACTCGGCATCCCGCATTCGTATCCGCCCGCCGGCGTGACCCGGGCTCTGCGGTTCTATGCCCGCAGCAATGCGCTTATCGGCGGCAAGACGCGGGTCGCGGGCCTCACCCTGCGCGCGACGGATACCGACTTCACGCTCGGTTCCGGCCCGCTGGTCGAAGGGCCGGCGATCTCGCTGCTGCTGGCCGCCTCCGGCCGGAAGTCCGCGCTGGCCGAGCTCGACGGCCCCGGCGTCGACCTGCTGCGACAACGCGGCTAGGTGTCGTGACCTGACAGGTTGTTGATCAGGCAGCGAGTCGGCTGATGGGTGGTCGGCCGCCGAGGGCGGAGTGGCCGCGTCGAGTGTTGTAGTGGTTGAGGAATCGGTCAAGGCCGCGG
>Ga0157372_10000302_pt1 | contig 54963 bp, 54 predicted proteins | sample C55metaG_FD_115307 | JGI IMG/M metagenome (GOLD analysis project Ga0157372, IMG submission 115307) | Corn rhizosphere microbial communities from Kellogg Biological Station, Michigan, USA - C5-5 metaG | ecosystem: Host-associated > Plants > Roots > Rhizosphere > Soil | place: USA: Michigan... | reverse complement strand
CTGTCAAGGAGTGGGCGATGCTCGGCTCGACCACGATGATCTGGATCGTCCTTCCCCTCGTCATCGGACTGCTGTCCCTGCGCCGCTCCGAGGTCAAGTAGTCGCACACACGGGCGGCGCTCTCCGGAACCCCACTGTGGGTTCCGGATACCGCCGCTTCGGGGTGCGTCGGCTTAGCGCCCCCGTCATGACGTCGCCTGGCGGCGAGAAAGGAGACCACAACCATGACCACCTACACCCCGCCACCTGAGCCAGGCCGCACCGCCTCCCGCAGGAACCGCCCAGTCCCCCTCCCTGCCGGATCGCACGTAGATCGCACGCGGCGCGCTGGCTGAACTTCGGCTAGGCCGCCATGACCCCGGAATCACGGCTGTTCTGTTCGGTGGGCGCTACTGGGATCGAACCAGTGACCGCTCGGGTGTAAACCGAGTGCTCTCCCGCTGAGCTAAGCGCCCCGCATCCAGCAAGGGTTGTCCGGCAAGGGTAGCCGAGCCGAAACACACCCAAGGACGCGACCACGTCCACCAAGACGAGCCCACAGCGGCCGGACGTAGGCTGGGCAATCGTGCTCACCATCCTGCGCCAGCCCCGCTATCTCGGGCTCTGCGCGCTGATGGTGCTGCTTGCGATCGGCTGCGCCGCCGCCGGCACCTGGCAGATCTTCCGGTACGAGCAGAAGCACAGCGCCAACCACCATCTGCGCTCCGACGCCCACGACAAGCCGGTCCCCGTGAGCCAAGCACTAGGCCCGGCGAACAACCCCAGCTCGACCGGCCAGGCCCAGAAGTTCCGGGTGGTGACCGCCGCCGGCACGTACCAACCCAGCGAGCAGACCCTGCTGCGCGGCCAGACCCAAGGCAACGACATCGGCTACCTGGTCATCACCCCGCTGCGTACCCAAACCGGCGTCCTGCTGATCGCCCGCGGCTTCATCCCGCAGAACAACGCCGCCGACACCTCGCCGCCGGTGCCGGCGGCTCCACAAGGCACGCTCGAGGTCACCGCTCGGCTGCAGCCGAGCGACACCGGGCAGGACAAGTTCGGCAAGCTCCCCGGCAGCCAGGTCGACACCGTCAATGCCGCCGAGCAGGCCGCCCGCATCAAGGCCCCGGTCTGGAACGCCTACGCCGAGCTGCTGCCCGGCCAGCCCGGCGGCAGTGGCCTGCAGGCGATCCCGGCGCCGGACATGTCCAACCCGGCCGGCGGCGCCGAGGAACCCCAGCACCTCGCCTACATCCTGCAGTGGTATCTCTTCGCGCTACTCGCCCTGGCCGCCCCGTTCGTGCTGGCCCGCGCCGAGCTCCGCCGCGACGACGAAGATGACGACGACGAGGATGACGACGACACAGCCGACCGAGACACAACAGCCCCAGCAGACACACCAAGCACCAAGCCGCTCAGTCGCCGCGAGCGCAAGGCCGCCCTGGACGACCGGCTAGCCGGCCGCGCCTAAGGCCGAACGGAGCCGAGAACGAACAGAGCGGTCAGCCGGCCACCGGCGTGGCCAGCTCGTCGATCGCCCGCAGCCAGACCTCCGGATCCCGGCCGACCCCGATCTCGTTGGCCTCGCTGAACCGCACGACACCGTCGACGTCCACCAGGAAGGTGCCGCGATTGGCCACCCCGGCATCGCTGTTGAAGACGCCGTATGCCTGGGCCACCGCGCCGTGCGGCCAGAAATCGGCCAGCAGCGGGTAGTTCAAGCCGTCCCGCTGGGCAAAGATCTTGTGAGTGAACGACGAATCGATGCTGATCGTCAGCACCTGCACCCGGTCATTGGCGAACGCGTCGATGTTGTCCCGCAGCCGGCCCAACTCCCCCGTGCAGATGCTGGTGAACGCCCACGGGTAGAAGACCAGCAACACCGCCTTCTCCCCGCGGAACGAGGACAGCGACACCACCTCGTTGTTCTGGTCCCGCAGTTGGAAGTCCGGCGCCTGGCTGCCAACCGGCAGCGGCGTCATGCCCGGAACATCGGTCATCGTCGGTCACCCTTCCCGCGATCGGACGAGCGGCGGCTCACCAGCCGAGCCCCGGTCCAGTCCCTGCCCAACGGCAACAGCGAGGTCTGGGACAGCCCGGCGGTCGGTGCCGCCTCGGAGATATCGGACGGCTCGACGTAGCCCGGCCGGCCGTGCTTGGGGGTCAGCAGCCAGATGACGCCGTTGTCGGCCAGCGGGGCGATGGCGTCGACGAGCACGTCCACCAAGTCGCCGTCGTCCTCACGGAACCACAGCACCACGACGTCGACGACGTCATCGGAGTCCTCATCGACCATGTCGTCGTCGATGCGGTCCTCGATCGCCTCGCGCAGTTCCTGGTCGACGTCGTCGTCATAGCCAAGCTCCTGCACGATCATGCCAGGCTCGATACCGAGCCGGTCGATTAGCGCAGATGTTATTTCCCCGGATCCGGGGGTCGTGCTCACTGCCAGCCTCCGATGCGTGCCACGTGACCAACCGGGTCATTCCCCGCCCGGGCGATCACTCGTGTCCGGGTAGATAACCACACTCCGGCGACGATGTAACCGTCCGGGGCGTACTGAACAGTCGGCAACGCCTGTCACAGCCATGAGCGACATGAGGGACACTGGTAGTAGGCGTCGCCGGCAGGCCCGGTACCTGCTGGCGCACGACAGCGCTGCGAATGGAGAACACCCTATGCCCCGCGATCGCTACAGCATCATCACCGACGGCCTCCCCAGCCAACTGCCTGACATCGACCCCGGCGAGACGCGCGAATGGATCGAGTCCTTCGACGCCGCGGTCGACCACGACGGCCGGCAGCGGGCGCGCTTCCTGCTGCTGAAGCTGCTCGAGCGGGCCCGCGAGCGCCAGGTCGGGGTGCCGGCGCTGCGCAGCACCGACTACATCAACACCATCCCGCCGGAACGGGAGCCCTGGTTCCCCGGCGACGAGCACATCGAGCGCCGGATCCGCGCCTATATCCGCTGGAACGCCGCGATCATGGTCAGCCGGGCCAACAAGCACCTCGGCGTCGGCGGTCACATCGCCACCTACGCCTCGGCCGCGTCGCTCTACGAGGTCGGCTTCAACCACTTCTTCCGGGGCAAGGACCTCGCCTCCGGTCTGGGCGACCAGGTCTACTTCCAGGGCCACGCCGCACCCGGCATCTACGCCCGCGCCTTCCTAGAAGGCCGGCTCACCGAGCAGCATCTGGACGGCTTCCGGCAGGAGAAGTCACACGCGCCGTACGGCCTGTCCTCCTACCCGCACCCCCGCCTGATGCCGGACTTCTGGGAGTTCCCCACCGTCTCGATGGGCCTCGGCCCGATCAGCGCCATCTACCAGGCGCGGTTCAACCGCTACCTGGCCGCCCGCGGCATCGCCGACACCACCAACTCCCACGTCTGGGCCTTCCTCGGCGACGGCGAGATGGACGAGGTCGAGTCGCTCGGCGCGATCGGAGTGGCCGCCCGCGAGGAGCTCGACAACCTCACCTTCGTGATCAACTGCAACCTGCAGCGACTGGACGGCCCGGTCCGGGGCAACGGCAAGATCATCCAGGAGCTGGAGTCCTACTTCCGCGGCGCCGGCTGGAACGTGATCAAGGTGATCTGGGGCCGGGACTGGGACCCGCTGCTGGCCGCCGACCGGGACGGCGTGCTGGTCAACAAGATGAACACCACGCCGGACGGGCAGTTCCAGACCTACACGGTGGAGACCGGCGCCTACATCCGGGAGAACTTCTTCGGCGGCGACCCGCGGCTGCGCAAGATGGTCGAGGATCTGACTGATGACGACCTGCGCCGGCTGTCCAGAGGCGGCCACGACTACCGCAAGGTGTACGCCGCCTTCGAGGCCGCCCGCGCGCACGTCGGCCAGCCGACGGTGATCCTGGCGCACACCATCAAGGGTTGGACGCTGGAGAGCTTCGAGGGCCGCAACGCCACCCATCAGATGAAGAAGCTCACCAAGGCCGACCTCAAGGCGTTCCGCGACCGGCTGTACCTGCCGATCACCGACGAGGCGCTGGATGCCGAGCTGCCGCCGTACTACCACCCAGGCGACAAGTCCGACGAGATCCAGTACATGAAGGAACGCCGGGCCGCGCTCGGTGGCGCGCTGCCCAAGCGGATCAACCGGTCCAAGCCGTTGACCATCCCACCGGCCGAGGCCTTCGCCGAGCTGAAGAAGGGCTCCGGCAAGCAGCAGGTCGCCACCACCATGGCCATCGTCCGGCTCTTCAAGGACCTGATGCGGACCAAGGAGATCGGCAACCGCTTCGTACCGATCATTCCGGACGAGGCGCGCACCTTCGGCCTGGACGCGATCTTCCCGACCGCCAAGATCTACTCCCCGCACGGCCAGGAGTACGACGCGGTTGACCGCGAGCTGCTGCTGTCCTACAAGGAGTCCACCACCGGCCAGATCCTGCACGAGGGGATCAGCGAGGCGGGCTCGACCGCCTCGCTGATCGCGGCCGGCACCGCATACGCCACGCACGCCCAGCCGATGATCCCGTTCTACATCTTCTATTCGATGTTCGGCTTCCAGCGCACCGGCGACCAGTTCTGGGCCTTCGCCGACCAGCTGGGCCGGGGCTTCGTGCTGGGTGCCACCGCCGGCCGGACCACGCTCACCGGAGAGGGCCTGCAGCACGCAGACGGCCATTCCCAGCTGCTGGCCGCCACCAACCCGGCCGCGGTCGCCTACGATCCCGCCTACGCCTACGAGATCGCGCACATCGTCGAGTCCGGGCTGCACCGGATGTACGGCGCCAGCGCCGAACACCCGCACGGCGAGGACGTGTTCTTCTACCTCACCATCTACAACGAGCCGATCCACCAGCCGGCCGAGCCCGCCGACGTGGACGTCGATGGCATCCTGCGCGGCATGCACCTGATCTCCCCCGCGCTCGGCGAGCACGGCCGGCCGCGGGCCCAGATCCTGGCCTCCGGGGTTGCCGTGCCGTGGGCGTTGCGCGCGCAGGAACTGCTCGGCCAGGACTGGGGGGTGGACGCCGACGTGTGGTCGGTGACCTCCTGGAACGAACTGCGCCGAGATGCGCTGCTGGCCGACGAGCACAACCTGCTGACCCCCGAGGACGAGCCGCGTACCCCGTACGTGGTGACCAAGCTGGCCGAGACCAGCGGCCCGGTGCTGGCGGTGTCGGACTACATGCGCCAGGTGCCGGACCAGATCTCGCAGTGGGTGGCCACCCCGCAGCGCGAGTGGAGCTCGCTGGGCGCCGACGGCTTCGGCTTCGCCGACACCCGTGGAGCCGCCCGCCGGTTCTTCCACATCGACGCCGAGTCGATCGTGGTCGGCGTGCTGGCTCAACTGGCCCGGCGTGGCGAGGTCAAGCCGGACGCGGCCCGGCAGGCGCTGGACAAGTACGAGGTGCTCAACGTGGCGGCCGCGGAGGCCGGCTCCGCCGCCGGCGACTCGTGAGGCGGTAGGCCCGGGCCGGCGACTCGTGCGGCGGTAAGCCCGGGCCGGCGACTCGTGCGGCGGTGAGTCCGGGGCCGGCCCCTGAGCGGATCAGCTCGGGGCCGGCCACCGGTCAGTACCGCGCGCCGACGACCTGCTCGCTCAGCGGATCCAGCTCGGCGAGATCCTCTGCGGTCAGTTCGACATCGAGCGCCGCCACGTTCTCCTCCAACCAACGGGTCCGCTTGGTGCCGGGGATCGGCACGACCGGAATCCCGAGCCGCTCGGACTGGGCATGGACCCAGGCCAGCGCGACCTGGGCCGGCGCCACGGCATGCCGCTCGGCCACCGAGCGCACGGCAGCCACGATCGCCTGGTTGGACCGGCCGGCATCGCCGGCGAAACGGGGGTTGCGGCTGCGGAAATCGCGCTCGTCCAAGGTGCTCAGGTCCAGCGTGCCGGTGAGGAAACCGCGGCCCAGCGGCGAGTACGGCACCAGGCCGATCCCGAGTTCGGCCATCGCCGGAGCGACCGCCTCGGCGTCCCTGGTCCACAGCGAATACTCGCTCTGCACCGCGCTGATCGGATGCACCGCGTGCGCCCGGCGCAGCAGCTCCGCGCTCACCTCGGACAGGCCGAGGTAGCGCACCTTGCCGGCGGTGACCAGCTCGGCCATCGCGCCGACCGTCTCCTCGATCGGCACGTCCTGCGGCGGCCGATGCAGGTAGTAGAGGTCGATCACGTCCACGCCGAGCCGGTTCAGCGACGCGGTGCAGCATTGCCGCACGTAGGCAGGCTCGCCGCGCACCCGCCGGTTCTCATCACCGCCCGACCGGTCGATGCCGAACTTGGTCGCCAGCTGCACCTCGGAGCGCCGATCGGCCAGGGCCCGTCCGACCAACACCTCGTTGTGTCCGTGCCCGTAGATGTCGGCCGTGTCGAGGAAGGTGACCCCCAGGTCCAGCGCGCGGTGGATGGTGGCGATCGAGCCGTCCCAATCGGCCTTGCCGTACCACTCGCTCATCCCCATACAACCCAGCCCCTGCCGGGATACCTCCAACCCGCCCAGCCTGACCCGTTCGATCATCGCGTTCCTCCCTCGCTCGCACTCGCGTGAGTGCGGTTGTCCTCCCGGTCAGGTTTACCGGCACTACCCAGAACCCGCGGACTCGTCCGCGGTGGTGCGGAATCTCGCGAATCGATCCACGGTGTTGACTTCGGGGGCAGTTAGGAACCCAACTCGGCCAGCTCATGCCGCAGCCGGCCGAGCAGTTCGCCCAACGGCGCGTCGATCCGCACTCGCGCATACGGATCACCCCGGGTCTCGCCCTGGTTGACGATGGCCACCGGGATGCCATGCTGGGCAGCCCGCCGGACGAACCGGAAGCCGGAGGCCACCGTGAGCGAGGAGCCGAGCACCAGCAACAACCGGCTGCGCTCGACCAGCCGGTAGCAGGCAGCCACCCGTTCGGCGGGCACGTTCTCGCCGAAGAACACCACGTCCGGCTTCAGCGGGCCACCGCCACAGTCCAGGCAGTCGACCAGCCGGAATCCCGCCACGACGGCCTCGTCAAGCTCGACATCGCCGTCCGGCTTCACCGCACCGCCAGCCGCCGATGCCGCCGGATTCACCTCGACCAGCCTGGCGTGCAGCTCGTCCCGTTCGCTGATCGCCTTGCACTGCAAGCAGATCACCCGGTCCAGGCCACCATGCAGCTCAATCACCGGATGCGCGCCGGCGGCCTGATGCAGGCCGTCGACGTTCTGGGTGATGATGCCCGACAGCAGCCCGCGCTGTTGCAGGTAGGCCACCGCTCGGTGACCCTCGTTCGGCTCCGCCCGGACGATGCCCTGCCAGCCCCGATGGCTGCGTGCCCAGTACCGCTGCCGGGACGCCGCCTGGCCGGTGAACTCGCCGTAGGTCATCGGCGTCGCGGGCCTGGCCCGGCCGGTCGGGCCGCGGTAGTCGGGGATGCCGGATTCGGTGGACAGCCCGGCGCCGGACAGCACCAGCACCTCGCCGCCGGCCACCAGTTCGGTCAGCCGGGTCAGCTGGCGATCGGTCGGTGGTGCGAGCACGCCGTCAAGCTTAGGTGGTCAACCGGCGGACGACCCGGCATCCGATTCCGACGACGGCGACTCCGTCATCGCCAGTACCAGCAGCTCGCTCTCCCGCTCGGCGACCAGCCGGACCGGGAGCTCACCGGTGATCCGCAGCGCATCCTCCGGGCCGAGCCGGACGGGTGCCGGAGGGTCGACCTCGCCGACGCGCTCAGCCCGCGCCGAGCCGGACAGTAGGAACAGGTGGACGAACCGAGCCACCGGCAGCTGCGCGGTCGCGCCGGCCGGCAGCCGGGCCGCGTGCAGTTCGGCGCCCGGCCACCGCAGCGGGATCGGCGCCGGCCGGGCGCCGGCGGCGGCCAGCACCAGGTCGCCGGCGGGCAGCGGAATGTCGGCCGCCCGGTAGCGCGGCTCGCCGCCCGGCTCGGCGGCCGCCAGCCACAGCTGCACCACCCGGACCGGCTCGGTGGCCGAGGCGCTCCGCTCGGTGTGCTCGATCCCCGAGCCCGCGGACAGGAACTGCAGCATGCCGGGACGAACCAGCCGGGCGCCACCGGCATCGAGATGTTCCAGCGTGCCGGCCAGCACCCAGGTGAGGATCTCGACCGAGGCATGCCGATGCCGGGGGTAGCCGGGACCGGGCTGCAACTCGTCGACGTTGAACGCCAGCAGCGGGCCGAAGGAGAGGTTGTCCGGCTCGTAGTGCGAGCCGAAGGCGAACGAGTGCGCCGAATGCAGCCAATCGGTGCGGGTGACCGCACGTCCGGCAGCCGGCCGCAGCTCCCACGACATACCTCGCACCCTAGGCCTCCCGCACTAGGCTGACCGGCGTGACCGACGGCCGGACCGAGCTGAGCGAAGCGACCGTTGCCCGGATCGAGCGGTCCTCCGGCACCCTCGCTACCCAGAGCGTGGCGCGGATGGACGAGCGGCTTGAGTGGTTCCGCAAGCTGCCGGCCGATCAGCGGTCCTGGGTGACCCTGGTCGCCCAGGCCGGGGTGGCTTCGTTCGTCGACTGGCTGCGCTCGCCGAGCCCGAACCCGCGGCTGACCGGCGAGGTCTTCGGCATCGCGCCGCGGGAGCTGGCTCGCCGGCTGTCGCTGCAGCGCACGGTGGAGCTGGTCCGGGTGACCATCGCGGTGGTCGAGGAGCAGCTGCCGCAACTGGCCGGCCCCGGCGAGGAGCGTGCCGCCGCGGAGGCGATGGTCCGGTTCTCCCGGGAGATCGCGTTCGCCGCCGCCGAGGTGTACGCCAGCGCCGCGGAGAGCCAGGGCGCCTGGGACGCCAGGTTGGAGGCGATGGTGATCGACGGCCTGATCCGGGCCGACGGCTCGTCGCAGGAGCATTCGTTGAGCCAGCTGGCCGCGCTCGGCTGGCGTGGTGACGGTCCGGTCACCACGGTCGCCGGCTATGCCCGGGCGGACCGCAAGCCGACCGAGTTGCTGGAACACGTGCACCGGGCGGGCCGGCGGGCCGGGTTGGACGTGCTGGCCGGCAGTCACGGCGGCCGGCTGGTGGTGGTACTGGGTGGCATCACCGACCCGCTGGCTGCGGCCCGGGCGGTGCTCGGCGAGTTCGACAACCGGCCGGTCGTGGTCGGCGGGATGGCCCATCAGATCACCGGCGCGGCGGCGGTGACCGCCGCCGCGCTCAGCGGCCTGCGCGCGGCACCGGGCTGGCCGGGCGCGCCACGGCCGGTGTCGGCCGAGGACCTGCTGCCCGAACGGGCGCTGATCGGCGACCCGGTGGCTCGGGAGCAACTCATCGAGACGGTGTACCTGCCGCTCACCGAGGCCAGCGACGCGGTGTTGGAGACCGTGGTGGCCTATCTGGACGGCAGCCGCGCGTTGAAGTCCACCGGCCGCGATTTGTACGTACACACAAATACGGTTCGCTACCGGCTGCGGCGGGCGGCGGAGCTGTGCGGCCAGGCGCCGACCGAGGCGCGCGGCGCGTTCACCATCCAACTGGCTTTGGCGCTGGGCCGGCTGAGTCACGTCGGAGCTACCCAGAGTAGTCCCGTATTTGGTGCAAACGGAGCATCGCAACCGCTTACATGAGAGTCACCTTGCCGCTGTCTTTGTAGCACTGCTACAAATATCTCGCCGGAACGCTGTGCGCGTCGTGATCGCTTAGAACCGGCCGGGCTTGGCAACGTTGATGGGGTGATTGCCGTCCTCTCCCCGGGTCAGGGGGCGCAGACCCCCGGCATGCTCTCTGCCTGGCTGGAGCTGGACGGCGTAGCCGAGCAACTGGCCGAATTCTCCGAGTTGGCGCAGCTGGATCTGACTCGGCTCGGCACCACGGCGGCGGCTGAGGAGATCGTCGACACCGCCGTCACGCAGCCGCTGATCGTGGCGACCGGTCTGGTCGCCGCCCGCCAACTGGGGGTGGCCGAGCTGCCGGTGCAGTCGGTGGTCAGCGCGGGTCACAGCATCGGCGAGGTGACTGCCGCGTCGGTCGCCGGCGTGCTGACCGAGGAGCAGGCGATCAGCTTCGCCGCCCGGCGCGGCCGGGAGATGGCGGCGGCTTGCGAGCTGGCCCCGACCGGCATGGCCGCCGCGCTGGGTGGTGAGGCCGAGGCGGTGCTGGCCGCGATCGTGGCGGCCGGGCTGACCCCGGCCAACCGCAACGGAGCCGGCCAGATCGTGGCGGCCGGCAGCACCGAGGCGATCGAGAAGCTGGTGGCGAATCCGCCGGCCGGCGTCCGGTTCCGGGCGCTGAAGGTGGCCGGAGCGTTCCACACCGAGTACATGGCCCCCGCCGAACGCAACCTCCAGGCGGTCGCCGAGGAGCTGACGGTGACCGACCCGCGCCAGATCCTGCTCTCCAACGCCGACGGCACCGCGGTGCGCAGCGGCCGCACCATGCTGGCCCGCCTGGTCGCCCAGGTGACCCGCCCGGTTCGCTGGGACCTCTGCCAGCAGACCCTGCGTGCGGTCGGGGTCACCGGGCTCATCGAGCTGACGCCGGCCAAGACCCTGACCGGCATCGCCAAGCGGGAACTGCCGGAGGTACGGCCGGTTCCGCTCCGGACGCCGGACGACCTGGACGCGGCCCGGCAATTGCTGGCCGAAGCCGCCGAGCCGGGCCCTGCGCCGGAGCAGGTGACCGCCTCGGCGCAGGGGATCTTCACCCGGGTGCAGGGCTTGGCCGAGGGCAGCTCGGTATCGGCCGGCAGCCGGATCGGCACGGTACGTACCGACCACGATGAGGTGGCGGTGGTCGCACCGGCCAGCGGAGTTCTGCAGCAGTGGCTCCGAAACGACGGAGATGTGCTGGGTGCCGCCGGGCTACCGGTCGCCCGGATGGCCTAGGAAGCGAGACAACCATGAGCGTTCGCCTGAGCATGCCAGCCAGCGTCGCCGGCAGTCGGATCGTCGGCCTCGGCCACTACCAGCCACCCACCGTGGTCACCAACGAGGACCTGGTGGCCCGCGGCGTGAACACCAACGACGAGTGGATCCGGAGCCGGGTCGGCATCGCCGAGCGCCGGTTCGCCGTCGACGAGACCATGGTGGATCTGGCCACCGCGGCCGCCAGCAAGGCGCTCGCCCATTCCGGGGTGGACCCGGCGCAGGTGGACCTGATGGTGCTGGCCACCTGCACCAACGCCTACCAGGTGCCCGGCGGGGCCGCCACGGTCGCCGACCGGCTGGGCATCTCGGCACCGGGCGCCTATGACCTGAACGCCGCCTGCGCCGGCTTCGTCTACGGCCTGGCCTCCGCCTCGAACGCGGTGATGACCGGGCAGGCGCGCAACGTGCTGGTGGTCGGCTCGGAGAAGCTGACCGACTACGTCGACCTGTACGACCGCAGCACCGGCATCATCTTCGGTGACGGTGCGGGCGCCGCGGTCGTCAGCGCCGCCGACCAGGTCGGCATCGGACCGGTGGTCTGGGGTTCGGACGGCGCCAGCGCACAGACCATCACCACCGACCCGGCGTCGATCACCCTGCGCCAGGAGGGTCAGTCGGTGTTCCGCTGGGCCACCTCGCAGATGGCCGACGTGGCACGGCGGGCCTGCGCACTGGCCGGCATCGCGCCGAGCGACCTCGCCGCGTTCGTCCCGCATCAGGCGAACCTGCGCATCATCGACTCGATCGCCAAGCGCCTGGAACTGCCGGACTCGGTGGTGGTCGCCCGCGACATCGTCACCTCCGGCAACACCTCCTCGGCTTCCATCCCGATCGCGCTGTCCAAGCTGATCGAGCGGGGCGAGGTGACCAGCGGCGAGCCGGTGCTGATCATCGGCTTCGGAGCCGGACTGACCTATGCGGCACAGGTGATCCTCGCCCCGTAACCCGGGGCGAACCCAGCACGACGTCGGCTCCGACCGGAGTCCGGCGAACTCATCACGCGACGCCGGCACCGGCGTCGCGAACAGGGAGGCAGAGCACACGTGGCATCCAACGAAGAGATCCTGGCGGGCATGGCCGACATCCTCAACGAGGTGGCCGATGTCGCTCCCGAGGATGTGACGGTCGACAAGTCCTTCACCGACGACCTGGACGTCGACTCGCTGTCAATGGTCGAGGTGGCGATGGCGGCCGAGGAGAAGTTCGGCGTCAAGATTCCGGACGAGGAACTGCCCAAGCTCAAGACCGTCGGCGACGCGGTCAACTACATCAGCGCCAACCCGGCCTGACTCGTACCGATAGGCCCGCGGCCCGACGGTCGCGCCGAGTTCAATAGGCCGCGGCCTACCGGTCGCGCCGAGTTCACCGCAACGAGGGAAGTCAACGATGACCGAAGCCAGCCGCCGTTCCGCTGACCCGGTAGTGGTCACCGGCCTGGGTGCCACGACGCCGCTGGGTGGTGACGTGCCGACCTTCTGGTCGGAACTGCTGGCCGGTACCTCCGGCATCCGGGCGCTCACCCAGCCGTGGGCCGCCGACATCGCGGTGCGGATCGCCGGTGAGATGGCGGTCGATCCGGCCAGCGTGCTGCCGCGGGTGCAGGCCCGGCGGCTGGACCGGTCCGAGCAGGCCGCGCTGGTCGCCGCCGCCGAGGCCTGGTCCGACGCCGGCTTCACCGGCACCGCGCGGGAGAACGGGCTGGACGAGACCCGGGTAGCGGTGGTCATGGGTACCGGCGTCGGTGGCGTTACCAGCCTGATCAACCAGCACGACATCATGCTGGACAAGGGCCCGAGCAAGGTCTCGCCGCTGCTGATCCCGATGAACATGCCGAACGGGCCGGCGGCCTACGTCGGGCTGAAGATCGGCGCGCGAGCCGGCGTGCACACCACGGTGAGCGCCTGCGCATCCGGCGCGGAGGCGATCGCGTACGGACTGGATCTGCTGCAGCTGGACCGGGCGGACCTGGTGGTCGTCGGTGGCACCGAGGCCTGCGTGCACCCGCTGACCATCTCCGGGTTCGCCCAGATGCGGGCGATGTCCGGGCGCAACGACGATCCCGAGCGGGCCTCCCGGCCGTACGACAAGGGCCGGGACGGGTTCGTGCTGGGCGAGGGCGCCGGAGTACTGGTGCTGGAACGGCTCTCCTCGGCACAGACCCGCGGGCGCGCGCCGTACGCGGTGCTCGGCGGGGCGGGCATGACCGCCGACTCCTACGACATCGTCCAGCCGGATCCGGCCGGCGCCGGGCAGGCCAAGGCGGCCCGTACCGCCATCGAGCGGTCGGGGCTGGCGCTGTCCGATGTGGTGCACGTCAACGCGCATGCGACCTCCACCCCGGTCGGCGACATGGCCGAGGCGCACTGGATCGCCGAACTGCTCGGCGAGCAGACGGTGGTGTCGGCGACCAAGTCGATGACCGGTCACCTGCTCGGCGCGGCCGGCGCCATCGAGGCGGTGGCCACCGTGCTCTCGGTGGTCAACGACATCGTGCCGCCGACCATCAACCTCGACGACCCCGAGGACGGCCTGCGGATCGACGTACCGGCCAAGGCCCGGGAGCTGACGGTGACCGCGGCGCTGAACGACTCGTTCGGCTTCGGCGGCCACAACGCGGCGCTGCTGTTCCACAAGCTCTGAAGTCGAGCGGGGACCTACGGCCTAGTTGCCTACCTCGTCGCCAGCGCAGCGGTTCGAGCAGGGCGTGCTCGCGACCGGGTTAACCGCGCCTGATGACGCCTAGTGGAAGGGTGAACTCTTCTCTTCCAAGTTCCTCGCCGTTGGAACCGCGAATCGCGACGGAGACGCGCGCGCGGGTAAGGGGACCTGTGCCGTAAACCTCCGTGACCTCGCCCTCGACCTCATCCAGGCCCCACAGCACCCAGACCTTCTCACCGACGCTCAAAGGCTTGGCCGCCGCTTTCATCACCATGGTGCGGAACCTCCGAACAGGCGGGCAACGTAACTGCTGACAGTAGCGTCCATCATCTCTGCCAGTCTATTGGTCCAGCCGTACCAGGACCGGACCGTTTTCAGTTGCGAAAGCGGGTAACCCCGCTGCTCAACCTGCGTGATCTTTCGATGATCCGAGTGGGCGATACCGTTTCGTGCGTCGAGCAGCGCTTGCAGCTTGGTCTGCGCCTGCTGCGTCCATGCCGGATAGGCGCCTGCCAATTCCTGCCAGAATTCCATCCCGAGCCTGCCGAAGTCGCTTGCGAGCGCGTCCGGACCGGGATTGCCTCGATCCAGCTGACGACGAGTGGTCATGATGCGCCGCAGAGTCGCGCTCAATGGAGCGTTCAACTTGCCGGTTTGAATGGCGAGCTCATCTACCGCCAGATCATGCAGGCTCCTGCTGAAGCCTTGGAATTCAGCTGCTACCAGCAGGGTCAGTGCCCAATTGAGCTGGGTCGTCCGCCATCTTCTTCCTTTGGATGAGCCGCCCACGCTTTGATGCGCATCGAGGAGCTGTTGAATGCGCTCCGCTCTTGCTGTTCGCCACTCTTCCAGGGCTATCGACGGCATGTACTGATTGTCAGGTTCGACCCCGACTCCTCAAGGAGGCGCGCGGTGCACCTACGGATCGGTCAGGGTCGGTTCGGCGATGCTGCGGTATCCCCGAAAGCGGTCACACCACCTTGTGCAGGAGCGCCACCGGCGAACCGTCGCCGGCGATCCGGTACGGCTCGAGCTCGGCATCCCAGGCCGAGCCGAGCAGTTCGTGCAGGCCGTGCGCGAACTCCTCACCGGACTTGGCCCGGCTGAGCAGGCCGCGCAACCGCTCCTCGCCGACCGACAGGTCACCGTTGGCGGTCATCGAGCTGCGGTGGAAGCCCCGGCCGGGCACATAGGCCAGCCGTTCGCCGTCGGTGGTCGAGGTGCCGTTCTCGGTGATCTCGAAGACCAACATCGGCCAGGCGCGCAGCGCGGCGGCGAGCCGGGCAGCCGTCCCGGTCGGTCCGTACCAGGTTGCCTCCGCCCGTAGGTTGCCGGGTGCGGCCGGTTGGGCGGACCACTCGAGCTTGCAGGGACGGCCCAGCACACCGGCCAGCGCCCACTCGACATGCGGCCCGATGGCAGCCGGGCAGCAATGCATGAACAGCACACCTCGAGTGGCGGTCGCCACTTGAGCACCAGACATCGCGTACCTCCGCAGCTTCTCGGCAACGTCTTCCCCAAGCGCGCCGAGCTTCTACGTGGTACTCGCGTTACTAACGGTAGCTATTGTGAACCATGGGATTACCGGAAATCCACTCGGTCGGCCAAATCAGCCACTCTTGCGCCTGAATTGTCGCTTTGCGTTGGCCTTTCCCTGCGTTTCGTGGATCTTGCTCCCCCGTCCGCCGGGCCCTCCGACCGCGTCCGGGTGCTGACCCCGCTTGCGTTCGAGAGCTTCCCGGAACTGGGATTTCAGATCTCCGGAGTGCTTGTCGCTATCCTCGCCTGCCATGCTCCTACCCTGGCACGGTTGCTCGATCGGCTCAATCCGGTTGCCCTGCGGCGCCTACGATGCCAGCACTGCCCGGCGTCCCGCACGATTCCCAGCGCCGCAGCATGGTTAGCCTGGCAGCATGCCGATGCTGGACCGGATCGAGCTGCAACCCGGGCCTGGCTACCGTCCGGACGCCTGGTACTTCGACATTCCCGCGATCGGGCAACTGCGCCGGTCCGGCCTGGATCTCACTCCCGCGACCGTCATCGTCGGCGAGAACGGCTCCGGCAAGTCGACGCTGCTGGAGGCGCTCGCCCAGGCCTGGCGGGGCTACGCCCTGACCGGCGCGCAGGTCACCCACTGGTCACCACCGGCCGGCGCCGAGGACGCCGACCTCGGCCGCCACCTGCGGCTGCGGGGCGATCGGCCGGCCCCGCAGGGCGGTTGCTTCCTGCGCGCCGAGGCCATGCACGGACTGTTCAGCGCGGTGGACGATGCCGGCTTCGACCGGCAGGCCTTCGGCGGCGCGCTCAACACCCGTTCGCACGGGGAGAGCTTCCTGGCCTTCCTGGACAGCCGCACCGCCGAACGCGGCCTGTTCCTGCTGGACGAACCGGAGGCGGCGCTGTCCTTCAACTCCTGCCTGCGGCTGCTCAGCCTGCTCGAACTGCTCGTCGGCGCCGGCAACCAAGTCGTGCTGGCCACCCACTCCCCGGTGCTCGCGGCACTGCCCGCGGCCCGGATCCTGCAGTTCGACCAGGACGGCATCAGCCAGTGCGAATGGGCCGAGCTGGAACTGGTTCAGCACTGGCAGGCCTTCCTCACCGGACCGCAGCGGTATCTGCGCTACCTGGTTGACGATCGGCAGGCCAATGCCTGAGCGAACCGCGCCGGGGAGCACCGGCGAGCAGGCCCGGCCGGCTGGCCTCGGTCGGCGGATCGGCGGCGGACTCGGCCGGTTGCCAGCCCGGCTGGCCAATCGCGCCGGCGTCGAGGCGATGTCGGCACTCGCGCTGCTGCGCGCCGGCGCGGTCGGCCTGGAACCGCCGCAGCGGCTGCTCCGGGTGCTGCTCGCCTTTCAGGCACACGGCCCGGCCGGGGCCGCGCTGGCCTACGCCCGGCAACGCATGCCGTCCCGTACCGCGATCATCGACGAGCGTGGCTCGGTCAGCTTCGCCGAACTGGACGACCGGGCGCACCGGTTGGCTGTCGCGCTGCGCGGCCGCGGCTTCCGCGACGGCGACAGCATCGGCATCCTGTGCCGCAACCACCGCGGCATGTTCGACGCGCTCTTCGCCGCGGCGAAACTGGGCGCCCGAACCGTGCTGCTGAACACCGACTTCGCCGGCCCGCAACTGGCCGACGTCTGCCAGCGGGAGCGGATCGACCTGCTCATCCACGACGAGGAGTTCGGCGGCGGTCTCGGCGACTACTCCCCCGCGCACGGCACCGTGCTGGCCTGGACGGACTCGGAACACACGGATTCGGAACACACGGATTCGGAACACGCTGCGTCGATCGAGGCATTGCTCGCCGGCACCGCGGCTCCCAGCAGACTTCCCCGCCCGGCCCGCGGCCAGCGCATCGTGCTGCTGACCAGCGGCACCACCGGCACCCCGAAGGGCGCGGCCCGGGAGTTCGGCACCTCGCTCGCCATCCCCGGCGGCTATCTGTCCAGGATCGCGCTGCGTTCCGAGCAGAACGTCTTCATCGCGGTGCCGGTCTTCCATGCCTGGGGCCTGCTCTCCGCCGTCATCGCACTCGGCATCGGCGACACCCTGGTGCTGCGCCGCCGGCCGGAGATCGGCGAGGTCGCCAACTGCCTGCAGACCTACGGCTGCGACGCGCTGATCACCGTGCCGATCCTGCTGTCCCGGCTGCTCACCGAACTGGACAAGAAGCCTCGCGAGCTGCCCGGACTGCGCCTGGTCGCGGTGTCCGGCTCGGCCCTCACCCCCGAGTTGGTCGAGCGCTGCCGGCGGCAACTCGGCGAGGTGCTGTACAACCTCTACGGCTCCACCGAGGTCGCCTACGCGAGCATCGCCACCCCGGCCGACCTGGCCGCGGCACCCGGCAGTGTCGGCCGGCCGCCGCACGGCACCACCGTCCGGATCCTCGACGAGGACGGCAAGCCGGTGCCCGCCGAGCAGACCGGCCGGATCTTCGTCGGCAGCAGCCTGCAGTTCGGCGGCTACACCGGCGGTGGCAGCAAGCAGCAGGTGGCTGGCCTGATGGCGACCGGCGACCTCGGCCACTTCGACGCCGACGGCCGGCTGTGGATCGACGGCCGGGACGACGAGATGATCGTCTCCGGTGGTGAGAACGTCTTCCCGGGCGAGGTGGAGGAACTGCTGAGCGCCCATCCGGACATCGTCGAAGCGGCCGTGGTACCGGTGCCGGACGAGGACTTCGGCCAGCGGCTGCGGGCCTTCGTGGTACTGGCCGGCGGCGAACTCGACGCCGAGCAGGTCAAGGCCTACGTCAAGCAGCATCTGGCTCGGTACAAGGTGCCGCGAGACGTCCACTTCCTCGACGCGCTGCCCCGCAACCCGGCGGGCAAGGTGGTCAAGCGCGAGTTGCCTCACGATTGAGCCGATGCGGCCGGGCGACACGTGCCTCGACCGGCCGGTGTCGGGCACCATGAAGGCATGACCGATGTCTTCGTCCTGGATGCGATTCGTACCCCGATCGGCCGCTACGGTGGCGCGCTGTCCGGCATCCGGCCGGACGACCTGGCCGCGCACGTGCTGCGCTCGCTGATCGCCCGCTCCCCCGAGCTGGATCCGTCCCGGATCGACGACGTGCTGTTCGGCGACGCCAACGGGGCCGGCGAGGACAACCGGAACGTCGCACGGATGGCGACGCTGCTGGCCGGCCTACCTACCACGGTGCCAGGTGCCACCCTCAACCGGCTGTGCGGCTCCGGCCTGGAGGCGGCGATCGCGGCCAACCGGGCGATCGCGGTGGGCGACGCCTCGCTGGCGGTCGCCGGCGGCGTGGAGTCGATGAGCCGCGCGCCGTGGGTGTTCCTCAAGCCGGAGAAGGCCTTTCCGGCCGGCCACGAGACCATGTACTCCTCCACCCTCGGCTGGCGGATGGTCAACCAGCAGATGCCGGCCGAATGGACCATCTCACTCGGCGAGTGCACCGAGTTGCTCGCCGAGAAGTACGGCATCACCCGGCAGGCACAGGACGAGTTCGCGCTGGCCAGCCACCACAAGGCCGACGCTGCCTGGCAGGCCGGCCACTACGACGCCGAGGTGGTGCCGGTGCCGGAGGTCGAACTGGCCCGGGACGAGGGCATCCGGGCCGACACCAGCCTGGCCAAGCTGGCCAAGCTGAAGCCGGCATTCCGACCGGACGGCACGGTGACCGCCGGCAACGCCAGCCCGCTGAACGACGGGGCCGCGGCGCTGCTGATCGGCGACGCGGCCGGCGCCGAGGCCGCCGGCCGGCAGCCGCTGGCCCGGATCGTCAGCCGGGGGGTCGCGGCCGTGGAGCCGCAATTCTTCGGCATCGGTCCGGTGGCCGCGGCCGAGTCGGCCCTGCGCCGGGCCGGCCTGGATTGGTCCCAGCTGGCCATGGTCGAACTGAACGAGGCCTTCGCCGCGCAGTCACTGGCATGCCTGGCCGAATGGCCGGAATTGGACCGGGCGATCGTGAACCCGCACGGCGGCGCGATCGCGATCGGTCACCCGCTGGGCTGCTCCGGCGCCCGGATCCTCGGGCATCTGGCGCACGCGCTGCACGCCCGCGGTGGCGGTTATGGCCTGGCCGCGATCTGCATCGGGGTGGGCCAGGGGCTCGCGGTCGTACTGGAGGCCTGCTGATTCGATCGGCGGTATCGACCGTCGGCCGCTACTCGGTGCGCGGAATGAATTAGGTTCTCACTGCGCGGGTCGAGTGGTTGTTATTTCGTTATTGTGTGAAACTCCATCAATGGTCGCGCCGCCAGAACTCGTGCGACGATCCTGGCTCGAACGGATGCTGGACGTGGTCCGTGAGCTGGGTACCGCCCGTGAGCTGGATCAGCTGCTCGACCGGATCGCCGAGGCCACGGTGGACTTCCTGGAGTTCGGTGCCGCCGCGATCAACGTGGTAGGCGCCGACGGCGTGGTCCGGGTGGCCGCGGTGGCCGGTCCGGCGGAAATGCAGCAGCTGCGCGGTGCCACCAGTGAATTACATTTCTGGCTGGACATGCTCGAGGCCGCCGAGGCGTGGGGATCGCTGCGCTTCTACAGTCACCTGCAGGATCAAAGCCTGTTCGACGAGATCGCCAGCTGGGTGCCGGCCCAGGACGGCGACCCGGAGCCCGACGCCTGGCATCCCGAGGACGTTCTGCTCGCGCCGCTCACCGGGCCGGACGGTGCGCTGCTCGGGCTGCTGAGCGTGGACCAGCCGGCCAGCGGCCGGCTGCCCAACCACGAACAGCGCACCATCCTGGAGATGTTCGCCAGCCAGGCGGCGGTCGCACTGCACGACTTCTGGCGCCGTGAGCACGCGGAGCGATTGCGCCGGGAGGCCGAGCACCGCTGGCAGGTCACCTTCGAGCGGAGCCCGATCGGCGCGGCCATCGTCGACACCGACGGCTACCTGAAGCAGGTCAACGAGGCACTGACCTCGATGCTGGGCTACAGGCGAGATCAGCTGGTCGGCACTCTGTTCACCACCATCACCCATCCGGAGGACCAGGGCGCCGACCAATCGCTGTTCGCCGAGTTGGTGGCCGGCCGGCGGGACAGCTACGAGATGAACAAGCGCTACCTGCATGCCGACGGCCATGTGGTGTACGGGCTGCTGCACGTCGGCGCGATCCGAGACGGCCGGGGTGGCGTGCAGAGCATCGTGGCCCAGATCAACGACGTCACCCAGGCCAAGCAGGCCGAGGACCGGTTGGCTCACCAGGCACTGCACGACGCGCTGACCGACCTGCCGAACCGTGCGTTGCTGGAGCAGTTGCTCAACGCCTACCTGGCCGCCGGCCAGCCGACCGGCATCCTGTACTGCGATCTGGACCGGTTCAAGACCGTCAACGACAGCCTCGGCCATGACGCCGGTGACGAGCTGCTGGTCGAGCTCACCCGGATGTTCGCCGCCCGGCTGCCCGCCATGTGCACGCTGGGCCGGGTCGGCGGCGACGAGTTCGTGGTGTTGGTGCCGGGCGAGGACGACACCGAGGAACTGCTGGCGCTGGCCGAGCAGCTGATGTCGGCACTCACCGCGCCTCTGGCCGTGCGCGGCCATCGGCACACGGTGAGCGTGAGCATCGGCGTGACCATCGGCCGGGGCAGCCACAGCCACCCGGACGAGGTGCTGCGAGAGGCGGATCTGGCGCTGCTGCGGGCCAAACGCAGTGGTCGTACCCGGATCGAGGTGTACGACCCGGCGCAGGACAAGGCGGCCACCCTGCACGATCTGGAGCTGGAGCAGGCGCTGCGCTCGGCGCTGGCCGGAAACCACGGCCTGCTCCCGTACTTCCAGCCGATCGTCAGCCTGGCCGACAACATCCCGGTCGGCTATGAGGCGCTGATCCGCTGGCGGCACGACCAGGACGGCATGCTGGCCCCGCACGACTTCCTGCCGATGGCCGAGCAGGCCGGGCTGATCGTGCCGCTCGGCTGGTGGATGCTCTCGGTCAGCTGCCTGGCCGCGCAGGACGTCCGGCTGACCGGCGGCTGGTCGCGCTGGATCTCGGTGAACGCCTCGGCCAGCCAACTCGGCCGCGGTCAACTGCTTCCCGAGATCCGGCGGGCGCTGGAGGCCAGCGGACTGCCACCGCACCGGCTGCACCTGGAGATCACCGAGAGCGCGCTGGTGAATGCCTCGCCGGCGGTGGTCAAGGAGGTCCGCGAGGTGGCCGACCTCGGGGTGCAGGTCGCGCTGGACGACTTCGGCACCGGCTATTCCTCGCTGTCGCTGCTGCGCGATCTGCCGGTGGCCACGGTAAAGATCGATCGCAGCTTCGTCACCCCGATCGCCACCGACCGAGCCACCCGGGCCATCGTGCGCAGCGTGATCGCGCTCTGTCAGGAGCTGTCGATCACCACCATCGCCGAAGGCATCGAGACCCAGGAGCAGCTGACTTCGCTGCGCGCGCTGGGCTGCAATCTCGGTCAGGGGTATCTGTTGGGACGTCCTAGTCCGTTGTAGGTTCGTTTAATGCAAAGGCAAAAGCGCGCCGACGAGGAGCTGCGCTTCCAACGCCTACGCCGAATCAGGTGGTGCGCGTTTGATGGAGCTGAGCGCTCGTCGAATCGGCCCGTCCGGGGCGCTTGGGCCGGGTGACGCCTCGGTTTCCGCGCCTGAGCTGACGGAGTTCTGGCCGTAGGTGAGCTGTGCGCGTTGCGGCGGCACTGCCGTGGAACTGCTCCGCGGTAAGCGGTAGTAGGTTGCCACCGCGACCAGGATCAGCGCGGAAGCAAGCGACACCGCATTCGGTATGGCTAATGCGAGATCGCGGTTGAGCAGGCCGTGCAGCACCCAGAGCAGGAATCCGGGCAGAAGCAGCAGGAAGTAGCCGATGGATACGTCGCGGGAGGACTTGGTGCGCATCATCCGGTAGACCTGGAGGGCCGGCGCGACCGCCATGATGACGCCCCAGAGAGCGGCGGCCGTCGCTACCGGGGAGTTCAGGGACGCAATCAGCAGATGGGTGGTAGCACTGACCCTGAGCATTTTTCTCCCTCGTGACAGGCGCTGAGGCAACCGCACTGTGGCGACACATCAAGCCCACGGGTCTGCACCAGCCGTGTCAGCAGAAGAGCCGCTAGGGCTGTCGGCGCGTCCCTAGAGTTGCAGAGCCTCGCGCAACCGGTCGGCAATGAGCTGAACGCCGTTCTGTGTCAGTACCGACTCGGAGTGGAATTGCAGAGACGCGAAGAACGGGCCGCGCAGACCGTGAACCTCGCCGCTGGCGCGATCGCGGCTGATCTCGACCGCGCCCAACCCGGGACACGTCAGCAGATCCGTCTGACTGTGCGCCACGAAGCTGTTGTAGAAGCCTACGGTCTGAGTGCTGCCGAACAGGTCGATCTCACGCTGGATACCTTGATTCGGCACGGGTCGACGAACCAGGGCCAGGCCAAGACGCTGACTTAGAATCTGGTGGCTGAGGCATACGGCTATGAAAGGCCTATGCCGCTCTAGCAAATCCTCAATCGTGCGCAGCAACGAGGCGATCTTCGGATGCTCCGTAGCGCGAGGGTCGCCTGGTCCGGGCCCCATCATTATCAAGTCGTACTCATCGACAGAATAGGGCTCATCGAATTGACGCACCGTCACAGCTAGACCCATGGCGCCCACCTGGTGAGCGATCATCGATGTGAAGTTGTCCTCGGCGTCGACAATCAACAACTTCAGTCCGGCCAGTACCGGCTCCGGTTGCGCTCTGGCCTCGCGCGAACTGAGCCAGAAGGGAGCGATCAGCTTGTTGCGCTCGGCCAAAGCCGCGCGGATCTGTGGATGTTCACCGAAGTGAACCGGTCGGTCATCGCGGAGCGCAGCTAACAGGCCCTCGGCCTTGGCCCGGGTCTCGGCGGCCTCCGAGACCGGATCGGAATGCCGAACCACAGTCGCGCCCACGTCGATGCGAACATGGCCACTACGATCGATATCTGCCGTCCGGATGAGGATCGCGGAATCCAGATCGACGCCATCTTGGCCATCGCCGTCGATTGAAGCAATGATGCCGCTGTAGTAGCCGCGCCCTCCTGGCTCGTATCGGCTGATCACGCGGCAGGCGTTCTGCAGCGGGCTCCCCGTGACGGTCGGTGCGAACATGGTCTCGTACAGAATCTCTCGCGCGTCACATCGGCTCTGCCCCAGGAGGAAGTACTCGGTGTGCGCCAGCCTGGCCATTTCCTTCAGATGCGGGCCGACGAGCTGGCCACCACCTTCACAGATCCTGGCCATCATCTTCAACTCCTCATCGACCACCATGTACAACTCATCGACTTCCTTGCGATCATTGAGGAATTCGATCAACTCCGGCAGACTCGGGCCAGCCGGCGGATATCGATATGTGCCGCTGATGGGGTTCATGTGCACGTTGCCCCCGCGCAAACGCACATGACCCTCCGGCGTCGCACCGACAAGGGTCCGGTCCTCCATGTGCACAAGAAAGATCCAGTAAGCTCCCGACTCTCGTTCGAGCAACCGGCGGAAGAAACTGAGTGCGTGGCACAGTCCGTAGCCTTCGATATCAGCGGTGAATGATCGCTTGATCACAAAGTTCGCACCCTCGCCCTGGCCAATCTCATCAGCGATGATCCGTTCGACCAGCCGGCCGTAGGCCTCGTCATCGATGTCGAATCGCTCGCGCCTCGTCTGGATCGGGCTCCGCGGCAACCTGCTCAGGACCTCGGCAAGCTCCACCCGCAACTGGTGAGTCACTTGGATCGCCACCAACGGCGTACCGTCATCGGGGCAGTCGTAGCCTCTTTCACCGATCTGGCGATACGGCACCAGAACCAGGCTCCTGGCCTGCCCGTGCAGTGGGATTTCAGCCATTGACGCCGGCTGGAACAGGTCCCCGGTGAGCACCTCCACGCTGTCGGTCGCCGCACTCTCGGGCCGATAGAGCAGAGCGAAAACGCGGTTGCTCAGCAGGCTCAGCCACTCCATGACGACACCACCGATACTGCCTGGCATGGATTGAGCCGAGGGTCGCACAGCGAGGTGTACTTATCGCTGACACGACCCAATTCTGAGTTGTCGGATACGCATTCGGTCACCTGGTCGGGTGTGGTCTCAAGGTGCAGGCCTCCGGCAATTCCCCCTACGGACCGGACAGCGATCTGAAAGTCGCGCACCTCTTGAGTGATGGTGGTGAGGAAGCGGGTCTTGACTCCGTCCGGTGTCAGCACCGTATTGCCGTGCATCGGATCGGTGAGCCAAATGGCCGGGTGGCCCGCCGCGGAGACCGCACTGACCAGAGCTGGTAACCGTTCGGCCACCCGGCAGGCGCCAAAGCGTGCGATCAAGGTAAGCCGGCCGGCTTGGCGATCGGGATCGAGCCGATCGCTCAACGCCAGCAACTCATCGACTGTGATGTCTGGCCCGATTTTGCAGGCCACCGGATTCATCACCTCGGCGAGCAGAGCGACATGGGGGCCGTCGGGATGGCGTGTCCGCTCACCGATCCAGGGCCAGTGCGTCGAGCTGAGCAAAAGCCGCCCGTCTCCGTCCCGGCGTACCAACGGAGTTTCGTAATCAAGTAGTAGCGCCTCATGACTGGTCCACAACGGGGGATCTATTGGGCGCGCATGCCAGCCGAGATAACTCATGGCGGCCTTGGCGGCATCGTATCCAAGCAGCATCCGCCGAGGATCCGGCCGCCTGCCGAGCGGGTCCGGTTCCGAACTGTTCACCATCTCGCCTCGATACGTCGGCAGGTCCTGGCCGTTGACGTACTCGCTGACACTGGATCTAGGCTTGGCGAACTGGCCAGCGAGCCGCCCGGCTCTGACGACCGGCTTATGCGTGCTCATCTTCAATACGCCGGCGAGTACCTCCAGCAGACCCGCTTTGCGGGCAAGGTAACCGGGCGTGCACTCAGCGAAGCTTTCCGCGCAGTCCCCGGCCTGCATCACGTTCGCCTGTCCCGCGGCGACCTTCGCCAGCATCGAACGCAGGTAGACAACATCAGCGAGTTTGACGAGCCCCGGCCGTGCGGCGAGCTCCTTGCGCACGGCGGCCAACTGGTCCAGATTGGCCCAGCGCGGCTGCTGGCAGACGTCGAGCGGAACCTGCTCCATGGATGTTTCTCCTTCGCTGCCGCGCTGACCCGGGTGACGGAGCACGCTGGTGCGGACTGCCTCAACTCGAGTGCGCAAGCACCTTGCCGACCAGCTCGACCCTCCGATTGATGTCCAACTTGGTGAACACGTGCCGAACGTGACTGTTCACGGTGTGCGGGGAAACGCGCAGGCGTTCGGCGACTTCTCGATTGGTTAAGCCTTCCGCGAGCAGGAAGGCAACGCGTAGCTCGGCAGACGTCAGGCTGTCCCAGCCAGTTGGCCTGTACCGATTAGCTATCTGTAACCGAGCAGCATCTGCGCGAGCAACGCGTCGGTCAAGCGGCCGATAGCGGCTGATCGCACGTTGCAACACGGCCTCGTCCTGCAAGTAGAGGCCTTCGGCGTGACAGGCCGCCGCCTCGAGCAAGGCAATCCCTGGGTTGCCCTCCGCGATCGACCGGATCGCGGTCACTGCCATCGCCGCCACTTCTTCGTTACCGGCGAGGTGGGCTGCCCGCACCACCGTAGCGGCTGCCGTCGGGTGTTCTCCGAATAATCGCATCCGGCAACCGAGACACTTAGGCAGTGCTGGCAGTCCGATAGGCCCGATCAACCGTCCCCAACTGAGGTCACTGCCTATCGCGCAACCGGTCCCGACGGGATAATCGCTGTTAGCAGGTTCGGCAGCCAGTGGCTGATCCCAGTACGAGTTGAGCTCTGCGCACACCGCCCACCGTGATGCCGGATCGGCGATCAGCTCGGCTTCAACGGCAGCTTGACTCACGCGACCTTCCGCGAGTCGGAGTCGGGCCCAGAGCTCATGCCATCGGTAGCCAGTTTTGGCCTCAACGAGAGTGAGCGCCGACTCGGCACCATCGAGCTGGTTGGTGGCGATCAGCGCGCGGACCAGCCAGCCGACGAGCGACTCCTGCCGCACGTCACATTGGAGATGCCGCAATGCCGGCCCGCGCGGGCGCTGTACCAAGTCGCGAGCTCGTATTGCGACTAACCGAAGCCGCAACGATGCCGCCAGGCCGTCGGCTGCCAGCGCGGTCTCAACGCATCGCAGCGCCTCGCGGCGCCACCCCGCCCGGTCAAGAGCATCCGCGATGCCGACCAGCACGGCCGCTCCTCCGGAGTCGGGCGGGATCAGTGCGACCAACTGCCCCACCAGATCAGATCGGCCGATCGAGATCAGCCATCTGCTGGCGATGGTCAACAACTGCGGCAGATCAACGGCTCGGGCTCGCCAGCGCGCGATCACCTCGCCGACGAGTTTCTCCCCTGCCGGCCCGTCAACCACCCAGCTACCCGCGGCTCCCCGTGCGATCGGCTCCAGGCGCGGAGGTGTCAGAACCATGGATTGAGACATGTTATGACGATCAATCGGCCAGTCACTCCTGACAAGTACCAGTACGGGTAGTTTGTTCTACTCGTTCGAGTAGTCGAGTCTCTGCTGTTCAGGCTTTATGGTTCGTTCATCGAGAATCACCCAATGATCGTTTCGCAACTTCCGGCACCAAGGCAGGCTCACGATGGACGTCCTGGTACGCAAGTACGGCGGCAGCTCGCTCGCTTCTATCTCGGATGTGCGCCGGGTCGCAGGGTCGATTGCAGAGGCCGCCCAGGCTGGGTGCCAGCCGGTGATCGTGGTGTCGGCTCGGGGAGAGTGCACCGATGACTTGCTCTACCAGGCCCAACAGGCCGGATCCGCATTGCCCACCCGGGAAACCGACCAGTTGTTGGCGACGGGGGAGATCGCGTCTGCCGCTCTGTTGAGCATCGCTCTCCGCGGCCTGGGGGTGGACGCGATCTCGCTCACCGCGGCACAGGCTGGAATCCGGGCCACCGGACGGCACGGTGCCGGGGTGATCTGCGATATCGACTCAGCCGCGATCCGGCGCCACCTGGAGCTCGGGCGGGTCACCGTGATCGCCGGGTTCCAAGGGATCACCGCCGATGGAGAGATCCTCACCCTCGGTCGGGGCGGCTCGGACACGACCGCGATCGCCTTGACCGGTGAACTCGGAGCGGGGCGTTGCGAGATCTATACCGACGTCGCCGGCGTACACACTGCTGACCCGAGGTTGATCCCGAACGCCCGAGTGCTGCCCACCATTCGATGCGACGTGATGGCTGAGATGGCTTTCGCCGGCGCGAAGGTGCTACACGCACGGGCCGTTGAGCTTGCGGCCATGCAGGCGGTCCCGATCAGTGTGCGCAGTTCGTTCATCGATGCGTCAGGTACGGACATTGCAGAGTGGGAGGCAGACCAAGTGCTAGAAACCCGCGGTGCCGTCATCGCTATCGCACATGATTTCGACGTCGCACGCGTGCTCGTCCAGTGCCAGCCTGGCCTGCGTGACATGGCAGTCGACATACTCCAGTTGTTGGCTGACCATTCGGTGCCCGCCGACCTGGTGGCGCGATCTGGCCCGCAGGAGGACGAGTTCCGGATGGGATTCACCATCCGACGCAGCGACTTGGATATCGTCCGCGAACCGTTGCGGCGTACCGCCGAAGCCTTGCAGGGTCAGGTTCGGATTGACGAACGGGTCGGCAAGGTATCGCTGATCGGTGTCGGCCTGCTCAACCGACCAGACTGCACCGCGCAGATGCTGGCTGCGTTACGCGATGCCGGAATCGAGACGAGTTGGATCACCACGTCGCAGATGCGCGCCTCGGCGGTAATCGCGTTGGATCGGCTGCTGCCCGCTGTCGCTCTGCTGCATGAGGTCTTCGAACTCGCGAAGCCCGCCCTCCAGCCAGAGGAGTCGTGGTCCCGATGAGCAACAGCTTCGGTCGCGAACTCCGCCTGCACCGGCTGTACCGGCACGGCGATGATCGGCTGTTCGTGGTGCCGCTGGACCATTCGGTGCACGACGGGCCGCTCAAGGCAGCGCTGCCGATCAACGACCTGATCGACACTCTCGCAGCCAACGGCGCCGATGCGGTAGTCATGCACAAGGGAACGGCGCGTCAGCTCCGTCCTCAGTCGTTCCACTCGGTTTCGCTGATCGTGCACCTCAGTGCCAGCACCGCGCATGCCGACGATCCCGACGCGAAATATCTTGTCGCCAGCGTCGAGGAAGCGTTACGTCTCGGCGCGGACGCGGTGAGCACCCATCTCAACCTCGGTTCCACCCAGGAAGCTCGTCAGGTGCAAGACCTGTCTACCGTCGCGGATGCTTGTGACCGATGGAATATCCCACTGGTGGCTATGATCTATCCTCGCGGTCCACGTATCGGCAATCCAGCTCAACCGGCCCTGGTCGAGCATGCGGTGAGCTTGGCTGTGGACATGGGCGCCGACCTCGTCAAAACGGTCTGGTGCGGATCCATCGTGGACATGAAGCAGATCGTCGCCTACAGCCCGATCCCGATTCTCGTTGCCGGCGGCCCCCGGATGCCGGATTCGGCAGCAACAGCGTCCTACGTTTCCGACGTGCTCGCCACCGGCGCAGCGGGCGTGGCAATGGGACGGAACATTTTCCTGGCCTCCGATCCAGCAGCGGTTTCCGCGAGCATTGGTCGCCTAATCCATCAGGACGGGAGCACCTCGTGAAGATTTGCTGGCTGGATGTCACCGAAGCTGGCCTGCTGAAGCAGGCCATTATCGAGGAAGCATTGCACCAAAGAGTAGACGGTATCGTCTCGGATGATCTTCAAGATCTGGCCAGCCTGCCGCCGACCGTCCTCAGGATCTATTTCGACCGCAGCAAGCTGCTGCCACCAGACATCAGCGCGGCAGACCTGGTAGTGGTTGATCCGAGCATGCACGGTGACCCGGTGAAGCTAGCCATCGATCACCCGGACAGCGGGTTCGCCAGGTTCGTCGAGGTTGTTGACGCCGAGAGTCTCGAGCTGGCCTGCCGTGCTGCGAAGACCGAACGCTGGGCGGTGATCAAGTTTCGCGACCCGACGAAGATACCGCTAGAGATCGTGATCGCGGCCGCCGATCATGCCAGCGGCAACATCATCACCGTGGTGCGCGACATCCCCGAAGCAGAGATCGTATTCGGGGTACTCGAGCACGGCTCCGACGGCGTGATGACGCGTCCAGCGGCCGTCGGTGAGGCGACCGCTCTGTTAGCGGCCGCCCGGCAGGTCGCACCGCAACTGGAGCTGGTCGAGTTGGAGGTCAGCAGAACTGCCAGTGTCGGAATGGGTGAACGAGCGTGCATTGACACCTGCACTTACTTCCGCGAAGACGAGGGCATCCTTGTCGGCTCGCACTCCAAAGGGATGATCCTTTGCGTCAGCGAGACACACCCGCTGCCCTACATGCCAACCCGCCCGTTCCGGGTCAACGCCGGAGCGATCCACTCATACACGCTGTCGGACAGCGAACGCACCAACTACCTTAGCGAGCTACGCGCCGGCAGCAAGGTGCTCGCAGTGGATACTAAGGGTCAGGCACGGTTGGCCACCGTCGGCAGGGTCAAGATCGAGTCCCGGCCGCTGCTTTCCATCGACGCGGTCGCACCCAATGGCCAAGCAGTGAATCTGATTCTTCAGGATGACTGGCATGTGCGCGTGCTCGGGCCGGGTGGAGCTGTGCTCAACTCGACTGAGCTCCGGCCGGGCAGCAAAATTCTGGGATACCTGCCCGAGGCCGACCGGCATGTCGGGTACCCGATCAGCGAGTTCTGCCTCGAACAATGAACGGACCGGTCTTCGACTTCCACGCCAGGATAACCCCGGCGGCTGACGCAGCTGACAGATTGCTGGCAATGATGGACAGCTATGGGATCGAGCGAGCGGCAGTCTCTGCCGGTGGAATCCTCAGGATCGACACACTTTCCCGTCAGCTCACTGACGGTGGCTATGTCACGACCGACGCCGACAACACCGCGGTGCTCGAAGCCTGTAGCCATTCCCGGAATCGGCTGGTTCCGTTCTACTTCGCCAACCCTCACCGGGCCGCCGAGCTCTACCAGGAGCAATCGGCACTCTGGCAGGGCCTGGAGATTTCGCCTGCCGTACACGGCATCGGCCTAACCGACGTTCGCATCCGCGCGCTCGTGGAGATCGCGACTCAGCTGCGACATCCTGTCTACACCGTCTGCCTGCAACGCACGGGATGCACGGTGTCTGATCTGGTCGCACTGGCGGCGGAGGTCCCCGCGGGCACTTTCGTGCTCGGCCATGCCGGCATCGGAAACATCGACTTCCATGCACTGAACCTGATCGCCGACCAACCCAACGTGTTAGTCGAGACATCCGGCGGCTATACCACTGTGGCCCAAGCCGCCCTCGATCGACTCGGCCGGCATCGGGTGCTGTTCGGGACTGAGTATCCGATGCAACACCCTGCCGTCGAGCTGGCCAAGTTCGCGGCTCTCGGACTCGAACCAGAGTGCTGGCACGAGATTGCCTGGCGCAACGCACATCGTGTTCTAGGACAGGAGTGCTCATGACCCTCACAACCAGCGAGCTCCCCCAGCTCGGTCAATGGCACAGCCAGCAAGAGCTGTATGAACTGCAGAACACGCAGTTGGCCGTGCTATTGAGGCATGCGGCCAGCTCACCGTTCTACCGGCCCCGGCTCGAGGGTGGTTCGATGCTGACCCGCGCAGACCTGAGCAGGTTACCGCTTACCACCAAGCAGGATCTGCGCGACAACTACCCGTTCGGCCTGCTCTGTGTCCCGCGGGCCGAGTTGGCCACCTATCACGAGTCGAGCGGCACGGCCGGCAGGCCGACTGCGTCGTACTACACCGAAAGTGATTGGGTAGATCTCGCTGAGCGCTACGCCCGAAAATGGGTTCCGATGGGGCCGGAGGACACGTTTCTCGTGCGAACGCCGTACGCCTTGATGATCACCGGCCATCTCGCGCACGCGGCGGCTCGCTTGCACGGCGCGACTGTGGTGCCCGGCGACAACCGCTCGCTTGCTATGCCGTACTCACGAGTGGTGCGAGTGCTGCACGACCTGGCGGTCACATTGACTTGGTCGATGCCGACCGAAACCCTCCTGTGGGCAGCGGCCGCCAAGGCTGCCGGTTACCGACCCGACGCCGACTTTCCCGCCCTGCGTGCGCTCTACCTCGGCGGTGAGCCGCTGAGCCAGGCGCGGCGCCGAAGGATCAGCGAGCTGTGGGGAGTGCCGGTCGTGCAGGAATACGGATCGACCGAGACAGGCAGTCTCGCCGGCGAATGCCATCTCGGCAACATGCATCTGTGGGCCGACCGAGCGATCTTCGAAGTCTACGACCCGGCCACCGAGACGGTCAGCGCGAGTGGGGTGGGCCAATTGGTGGTGACACCTCTGTATCGCTGGGCGATGCCGCTGTTGCGCTACAACTTGGCCGATGACGTGGAGGTCCGGGACTTCGATTGCGACTGTGGTTGGAACCTCCCGACGATACATGTGCTCGGCCGGTCGGCATTCGGCCATCCGGTCGGCTCTGCCCGGATCACTCAGGAGGGGCTGGAGGAGTTGGTGTTCGGCCTGCCGATCGAGTACGGCGTCATGTTCTGGCGGGCCAGGGCGAGGCCGGCGATGCTCAGCATCGAGATCGAAGTCGACCGACAATACCGAAACGCGGCCGTCGCCCGGCTAGCCGAAGCAATCCAAGACCGCTACCACGCACCCTGTGAGGTAACTGCCGTGTCACCCGGCTCGTTGGTGCCGTACAGCGTCCTGACCGGAGTGCACGACGTGCTCAAGCCACGCAGCCTGTTCGGCGCCGATGAGGACTGGGACAAGGCGCTGCTCTACTACTGACCAAAGGTGGGATCGTGAGCACTGCACCTCTGCGCATCGCCGTGATAGGAGCCGGCATCGCCGGACTTACCACCGCTGCGGCACTGGCTCGCCGAGGCCTGCGTTGTCGGGTGTATGAGCAGGCAGCCCGGTTCTCTGAAGTCGGGGCGGGGCTTCAGCTCGCGCCGAACGCTACCCGACTTTTGCTTCGGCTCGGAATCACCAGCATCGCCGCAGCCGGCGTCCGGCCATTCGCTATACAACTGCGCCGCTGGGACGACGGCAGGTTGCTGGGCGAGACGGTATTGGGTTCAACCTGCATCGACTTGTACGGCGCGCCGTACTGCACACTGCATCGGGCCGATCTGCACAGCTGCCTGCTCGACCTGCTGCCTGCCGATGCGCTGTCGCTCGACCATCGTCTGGTCCGCATCGAGCAGCATGCCGACGAGACGGAGTTGAACTTCGCCAACGGGGCCAGGGCGATTGCCGATGTGGTTATCGGCGCCGACGGCATTCACTCGGTAGTGCGGCAGGAGTTGGTGTCCGACACGGCTCGGTTCTCCGGGCAGCTGATGTACCGAGGGCTGGTTTCAGCCGACCGGCTGCCCTGCCTGCCCAGTATCCCAACCGTAGCCTTGTGGCTGGGTCCCGGCCGGCACTGCGTGTACTACCCGATCTCCGCCGGAAGGTGGATGAGCTTCGCCGCGAGTGCGCCGGCGGACGGCCAGCAGACGGAGTCATGGACGGAACCTGGCGACATCATCGACCTCGCGGAGGGTTATTCCGGCTGGCATCCGGAGGTCCAGGCGCTGTTCAGCGCGGCAGAAGAGGTACGCAGGTGGGTCCTGCACGATCGTGACCCGATATCTGCCTGGACCAGCGGTCGCCTGGCGATCGTGGGCGATGCGGCGCATCCCATGTTGCCGTTCTTCGCCCAGGGAGCCAACCAAGCCGTCGAGGATGCCTTCGTGTTAGCTGAGTGCCTGCGCGAAGCGGGGCGCGACTCGGTTGGCGAGGCGTTACTTCGCTATCAGCACCTGCGCCAACCTCGGGTCAACGAGGTGCACCGTCGGTCGCGAGCGAATCAGCAAACGTTGCACCTCAGCGATGAACAGCGATTGCCCGAATTGCAGGACAACGCGTGGCTGTATGCCTACGATGCCGAGTCGGCGGTTCGGCACGAGGTGGTTCGGTGATGGGCCGGCTGGGTTTGTCCAATCGGATCGCGGTGGTGAGTGGCGCTGCCCAGGGGATCGGCGCCGCGGTGGTGCGGGCGCTGGCTGAGCAGGGGACGCAGGTCGTCGCGATGGATATCAATGCCGACCGCCTTGCCGAGTTCGCGGCCGGCATGCCAGCGCACCAGCAGGTGCTGGCACATCCGCTGGACGTCCGCGACCGGGCCTCGGTCGAGCGGGCGATTGATTCGGTAGAGCGGGAGGTCGGTCCGGTCGAGATGCTGGTTAACGTGGCCGGCATCCTGCGGATCGGACCGGCGCTCGACATCACCGATGAGGATTGGGCAACTGTCTTCGCGGTCAACACATTTGGAACGTTCTGCCTCAGCCGCGCTGTCGCTCGCCGAATGATGCCGCGGGGCCACGGCGCGATCGTAACGATCGCTTCCAACGCTACCGGCGTGGTTCGCAAGAACATGGCCGCTTATGCCGCCTCCAAGGCGGCGAGCTCCATGTTCACCAAATGCCTCGGGCTCGAGCTGGCCGCATATGGCATCCGATGCAACGTGGTCTCTCCTGGTTCCACGGACACTCCCATGCAGCAAGGAATGTGGACAGGTGGGATTGGCCGGCGTGACGTGATTGAAGGTTGTCTGGCCGATCACAAGGTCGGCGTCCCGCTCCGGAGATTGGCCGATCCTGCCGATGTCGCCGAGGCGGTGATCTTCTTGCTGTCCGATCAGGCTCGCCATATCACGATGGGCGATGTCTATGTAGACGGCGGTGCTTCCCTGCGAGCTTGAGGAGAACCATGATCCCGAAAATTGACAGCTACCGGATGCCGGCTGCCGAGGAGCTGCCACAGAACCTGGCGACCTGGCGGCCGAGTCCGGATCGAGCGGTAGTGCTTATCCACGACATGCAGCAGTACTTCATCGACTTCTTTCCTGCGGCCAGCCCGCCAGTTACCGAACTGGTCGGCAATATCGCGCGTATTCGGCAGGCGGCGATCAGGATGGGCATCCCGGTTGCCTACACCGCTCAGCCGGGTGGCATGTCACCTGATCAGCGCGGCCTGCTGCGCGACTTCTGGGGCCCCGGGATGGATCGGCGCACCGAGCACCGGCGGATCATCGCCGAGCTCGCGCCGAGCGCGGAGGATCTTGTCATCACCAAGTGGCGATATAGCGCCTTTTATCGCTCCGAGCTGATCGAGTTCCTACATCAGCGTAATCGCGATCAGCTCATCATATGCGGAGTCTATGCGCATGTCGGCTGTCTGATGACTGCTTGTGACGCCTTGGCCAGTGATATCCAGGCTTTCCTGGTGGCCGACGGCACCGCCGATTTCGATCGCGCGTCACACGATATGGCGCTGGAATACGCCGCCAAGCGTTGCGCGGTCACAATACGAACCGATGACCTCATCGGTAAGTTATGCCAGCCGGCACAGGGGGTCGTTCATGGCTGACCTGGGCTGCACGGTAGTGGTGGGCGGCACCGCTGGCGTCGGACTGGCCGTGGCGACGGCGGTCGCCGCACAAGGTGACGAGGTCGTGATCTGCGGGCGCTCCCGGACCCGGGCCGAGCAAACCGCGCAGCGGATCGGGCCGCGAGTCCGTGGCCTAGCGGTTGATCTTGCCGAGCCCGCTCGAATAGCGGCTGCCCTGTCGGGGATCTGCCAGGTTCGGAATCTCGTGCTTACCGCGATCGAACGGGACCGCAACACCATTGCGGCCTACGACATCGAGGCAGCGACCCGGCTGACCACTCTGAAACTGGTGGGCTATACAGAGGTTGTGCATGCACTCGCGCCGAAGATCGTCAGCGATGGCGCGGTCGTGATGGTGGGCGGCCTCGCGATGGCGCGGCCGTACCCCGGCTCGACGACGGTAAGCACGGTCAACGGGGCAATCAGTGCGCTCGTGCGCACTCTGGCTGTCGAACTGGCGCCGATCAGGGCCAATGCCATTCATCCCAGCTTGATCGGGGACAGCCCTTATTGGACGCCCAATGCCGACCTTCTTGAGGCGGTGCGAGCCAGAGTGCCTACTCATCGGCTCGTTACGACCGACGACGTCGTTCACGCGGTGCTGTTCCTACTGGCGAATCGCTCGATGAACGGCACCAATCTGCTCATCGACGGCGGTGAACTGCTGGGTTGATCAGTGGGCCGGCTGGAAAAGCTCGATCGGGTTACCGGACGGGTCGGCAAGCAGGATCTGCTTGCCGCCGACACCGCTGACGATGTCGTTCCAGAAGGTCAATCCCGCTTCGTGCAGACGCGCCACCTCAGCTTGGAGATCCTCGACCACCAACTGGATTCTGCTCCAACCGCCCGGCACGGGCTGGCGGCCGTCGGGCATCGCTCGAGCGCCGGAACTGGCCGCACCGCTGAGCAGCAGTCGCAGATCGCCTCGATGTACCGCGGCGAAAGCCGGGGCGGCGTCAGTGTGCATGGTGAAACCCAGATAGCCGATGTAGAAGTCTGCCGCCTGCGCGACATCGTCCACAATGTAGCGGAAATTGACTGTACTCATTTCATGCTCCCATACGACATTGAGGCCGATGGGGCTTAGTCTATCTGGTGGCCCATGAAGTCGCTGAAGTACCCGAAGGGTCACGCATAGAAGGCCAGCTTGCGGGGTCGAACTCTGTTCGCACAATGGCGGCAAGCTCAGTTCGCGAGCTGACGCCTAGTTTACGGAACATCTGGCGCAAGTGATAGTTCACCGTATGGGGCGAAAGAAGAACTCGATTGGCGATTTGATGGTTGGTGAGCCCTTGTGCGACGAGCTGCGCAATGCGCAGCTCGTCGGCCGTCAACGGGGGTCGATTCTCAGTCGGTTGCGGTACGGTAAGGTCGATTCCTTTGGTCGCTTCTATCAGTTGGCGAAGCATCCGGAGCAATGGGGGCGGGATTGTCCGCAGGACGGCCTGCCAGATTTGCTCGGTAGCAAAGCTGACTGCGTCATGACTTACCACAATCAATCCCGAGCACAGCGCCTCATCCAACGGCCGCAGCAATGCCGTGGCTGAGATTTCCATCAGCGAGACCACGTCCTCAAGCAGGAAGCTTCGGCCCAGGACCGCGGCAATCCTGAGGAACTGGCTACTTTCCACGGTCATCTCACCCAATTGCAATTGGGTAAGGGTCATCGTGCGAGACATCAACTCGTCATCGACCGTCAAGTCGGGTCCACCAGCGGCGTCCGAGATCAGCGGAATGGGCACGGAGAAGACAACAGATGGCATGAGAGTCATGGCGATCCTCCTCTGCTGACGCTCTCATATGTCATGCAGGACGACAGCAATTAACCTCACAATGAGTGCAGGAGATGTACAAATTTTCTCAACCCTCGAATGAGCCGCAGGGCCGGCGACGGCGGTGGTCGGAGCTCGAGAGCCTAGGCAGATGAAGCGCTGGCCTGGTTAATCGTTACTAAGAACATTTACTCGCCAAACTTCCTAAAACGGACTATGATTGGCTGTCAGCACGCGTGTGGTGAGTCAAGGGGTTGAAGAGCGTGAGGGTCTTATTAGTTGAGGATGATCATCAGGTTGCCACCTCACTGGCTGAGAACCTGCGCCTGTATGAGCATGAAGTCGAACATGTCAGCACCGGTTCCGACGCGATGGCCCACCCCCAGGTTGACCTCGCACTGATCGATCTCGGGCTGCCGGACCTGGACGGCATGGAGGTCTGCCGGCGACTTCGGCTGATCAGCGACGTTCCGATCATCGTGATCAGCGCAAGGTCGACCGAGTCAGATCGCGTGCTCGCTCTGCACATGGGCGCTGACGACTACCTGGTCAAGCCGTTCGGAGTGCGGGAACTGATCGCGCGAATGGATGCGGTCACCCGGCGGTATCTAGCAGGTACTTCCCCGCCCGCTGCTGGAGCTCAACCGAACGAGCAAGCTAGTCAGGTCCTGCGACACGGGCAACTCGTGCTGGATCTGCGTCAGCGAGAAGTTACGGCCTTCGGCCTGCCCGTGCTGCTCACTCGTAAAGAGTTCGATTTGCTGCGCCTGCTTATGGCCGATCCAGGTGCGGTTGTCAAGCGCGGCACGATCATCGATCAGGTATGGGACGGCCACTGGTTCGGCTCCACCAGGACCGTTGACGCTCATATCTCCGCGCTGCGGCGCAAGTTGCATGGCGCTGCCCTGATCGAGGCGAAACGCGGCGTGGGCTTCCGGCTGGCCGGTCCGAGACAGCCGGGTCAGCGAGCAATGGCAGATCAACTACGCCGAGCGGGCATTTCCTGATCCAGGAGAAGCTGATGCGTTCCTCGGCATCCAGCTTGCGACGGCGAGTCCTCGTACCTTTCCTTCTTCTCATTACCACGGTCCTGATCGCCCTCATTCTGCCGCTGGGGTATGCCCGCGCGCTGGCTGGTTACCATCGATTCGCCATTGGTCAGTTGACCGATTGTGAGCATCTCGCTTGGATCGCCTCAGGAGTCGGCAGCCGCGGCACAGGGTTCAACTACCCACCGGATCCCCACTATGTGCTGGCCGAGTTCGAGCGCTCCGCCGAACGCGGTGAGACAATAATGCTCGTCGACCGATCCCAGCGAGTGCTGCTCTCGACCCAGCCGTACCCGCGGCGCAATCTCGGCCTGCATATCAGTGACCGGATTACCAAGGCTCTGAACGGCTTTGCTAACAGCGACGATACCGATCAGGTGAGCAAACTGCTGCGCGCCGAACCGTTCGTGGCCGCCCACCCCGTGCGTGACAGCCACTCGGTGGTCGGCGCAGTTGTGCTCATCGCACCGACCAGCGCGCTACGCACCAGTTCCGGCATCTGGTTGCTGCCACTGGTCGCGATCGCGATGGCAGCGCTGATCGCCGCGGTTGCCATCGCACTTCCACTGAGCCGCTGGATGTTGCGCCCGATCGCCAATCTGCTCGCCTCGGTGAGCGCCTTGTCCGACGGTGACTTCAGCAGCCGGGTGGTCGACGACAACGGGCCCTTGGAAGCACGCGAGCTCTCCGCAGCGTTCAACACAATGGCCGAACGGGTTCGAATCGCACTTTCAGTGCAGCGAACGTTCGTCGCCGACGCCTCGCACCAGCTGCGCAATCCGCTGACTGCCTTGCGGATGCGGGTCGAAGGCCTAGCTCCGTTCATCCCAGCTGAGCAGCACAGCCGCCTTGAACTGGCCGTTGCCGAGGTGCAACACCTCTCCCAGGTGCTCGACCAACTGCTGGAACTCGCGCACGCGGAGGGTCGCAAGCTGCCGACGCACCCACAACCAACCCGGGCGATTATTGCCGGGCGGCTACATGCGTGGAACGAGATAGCCGGCCGCCGGTCGGTGGCCCTGGAACAGAGCGGGCCCGACAGCTGGGTCCTGGCGCCACCCGGTGTCCTTGGTCAGGTGCTCGACGTTCTTCTCGACAATGCCGTCCGGTTCGCCCCGCGCGGTAGCACGGTGCGGATTCTGGTGAGCGATCGCCAGGCGCGGATCCTCATCGACGTCATCGACGGCGGTCCCGGCATGCCTGATACCGACAAGGCGAGGGCGACCGACCGGTTCTGGCGGGGCGCTTCCCAGTCTGATCACCGCGGTTCCGGCTTGGGGCTCGCGATCGCCGCTTCACTCGTCGCGACGGCCGACGGTGTGTTCAGCCTGCATGACGGCCACCCAACAGGACTTATCGCGCGCATCGATCTAGCGGGTGCAGGTCAGCCTGCGAGGCCAGCTCCGCTCTGATGTGCCACCTCTCGTGAGATTCGGACGTGCCATGGCCGCCACCGGCACGTCGCACCCTGCCCGTGCTCGCGCTCTTCCCGTGAATAGCGGCTCAAACTCCTGGCTGAAAAGAGGCCCATTCCGAGATGGAAGGCCCGGACCGGCGCCGGGACGCTCGCCCAGTAGAGCCGCTGCCCATCCACTCGCCAGGTGGCAAGCGCCTTCTTCGCTTCGTAACAGATCGAGTAACGATGCCACTGGCCTGGCTCGGTCGACAGATCCAGCACCGCTCGATGGATATAGCGATCCATCTCCGAGGTAGCGCCGGCGATCCGCAGCCGCTCGACGATGGCGTACACGGTGTCGTTGGTCGCTGCGGCATCCAGCACGACCCCGGTGTTCAAGTCGAAGAGGTTGACGGTTGAAAAGACATCGAGTAAGTCAAACGGCACTTGCCCGCAGGCCTCGACCGCCATGTCAACCTCTGCGGTCAGCATTCCGTCGGCCGGCACTTCAATCGGCTCGACAGTTCGGTACATCTGTTTGGCGTTGTTCTCGAGCGGATTCGTGTCGTGGAATCGAGTGAATGGGATGATAGAGAGCTCGAATACGCCGTCGCCGGTGCGCAATTCGGCGTTGCGATCCTGATACGGGTACGACCTCCCGTCGGCACCTTGGACCTGCAAGATCGTCCATTTGGCCGGGTCCAGCGTGCTGGTGCTGAAATCGTCATAGATCCAGGCGGTGTCGCTCTGCATAGCTGTCATCGCAGATTTTCCGGTTGTAGGGGCAGCGATCAGCTCGATCATCGCCTTGGCCAGTCGGTCGCTACATCACCCGTCCACGCGACCAGCCACTCTCACATGAACATGCGATGACGCGGCCTCGGCTGAGCGAGATGCTGCTAGCTGATCGTTACCCGCCAATCACCTCAAGGAGGTGTCATGGATACGACGGCTGTCGCCAGTGCTGAACCGTACGTCGCTGTCCACCAGAGTGCCAAGTTCATTGCTATGCATGACCGCTGGCGAGCGTTCATCCGACGATGGAGTTTGGCGCTCATCGCATGGTGGCTGCCGGTGATCGTGCTGGCTGGCTTTGCACCAGGCTTCTACCGGATCAAGGTGGTCGGTGACGTGAACATCGGCTTTGTCATCTTCCTCGCCTCGTTCGGTCTCACCTTGCTCACGACCGGCGCCTACCTTCGCTTCACTCGAACCACCGTGGAACCGGTCAGCGAGCAGGTCCGCGCGGAACTGGAAGGAGTCCGCTGATGCCTCCGTTGGATTTGAGTTTTGCCGCGCCCGGACTGACCTATGCGCTGTTCGGAGTCCTGGCGCTGATTGTTGTCGCCGTTCAACTCATGTCACGGCGACGGGCATCGTCACCCGATGAGTTCTACATAGCCAACCGGCGACTGGGAGTATGGCAAAGCGGGCTGGCGCTGTTCAGCAGCTTCATCATGCTCACCACCCTCTTTACGATGGCCGGCTACATCGCGTTGGACGGCATGGACGCGATGCTGTTCGCGGCCGGATTCTCGCTGTCCTGGCTCATCGCGCTGCTCTTCCTCGCCCAACCTATGCGCAACACCCGAGCTCGCACCTTGGGCGACCTGTTCGCGTTGCGCCTGAGAGAAGGACCCGCTCGCTCGGCCGGCGCAGCGGTGACGCTTGTTATGTACGTCCTGTACATCATCATCATCATGAACGCCTTCGGGATCATCGCCGGGTACCTGCTGGGCATGCCTTCTCGGACCGCCCAATCATGGCTGCTGGCCATCATCGGGGTGCTGACCGTGTTGTATGTGCTCGCGGGCGGCATGGCCGGCACCGTTCGGATGCAGGTGGTCAAGGCAGCAATGGTGATCGGTGTCATGCTGGTACTGACCGTGTCAGTTCTGGTCATGTACAAGTTCAACATGCTCAAGCTGGTGCATGATGCCGGCGCCAAGGCGCTGCCATCCCGGCGTGGCAATTTTGGACTGCTCGGCCCGGGCCGTGAGTTCACCAACCATGCCGTGACCCGGGTCGGCTTTGTCTCCAAGCTGTTCACGGTGGTCGCCGGGGCGGCGATCCTGCCGTACCTGTTCCTGCAATATGCCGCGACGCGTTCTGGAGCAGAGGCCCGCAAGTCCGTGGCGCTGGCCAGTTCACTGATGGTGCCCTATTACCTGTGTTGCGCGGCGCTCGGGCTTGGCGCGGTCGGCATTCTGGGTGGTGACCACATCGGCTTGTTGTCGCCTACTCGAGACGTCACCTTGCCCCGGTTGGCCGATCGAATCGGCGGTCCGCTGTTGGTCGCAGTGCTCGGTGCTACCGCCCTGCTAGTCGTCGCTGGCATGGTTGCAAGCTTGCTGATCACCGCCGTCACCGCCTTCATGGTCGACGTCTACCGCCCGCACCGGCGAAACATGAAGCCGGCAGCCGAGCTCCGCGTTGCTCGCCTGAGCACGCTGGCGATCGGCTTGGGGTCAGTCGCCCTCGGCGTCGTCCTGCTGCCGTACGGAACGCACTTCATGATTCCCACGACAGTGAACCTGGCAGCGGCCACGATTCTGCCGGCGGTTGTCTACACCCAGTTCTGGAAGCGGTTCAACACCACCGGGCTTCGTTGGGTGATCTACGGCGGGATGGCGCTGACGGGTTTCCTGGTTTTCTTCTCGATCGGCGTCTCTGGCGACCCGGGCGCACTGTTTCCCTCCGCCGACTTCCACTTTGTCCCCAACGTCGACGTCGGCCTCTTCACCGTCCCGATCTCCTTCCTGCTCGGATATCTCGGCACCATCAGCAGCCGCGAGACCAACGCGGCAGGCTTCGCCGAGCTACAAGTGCGGGCGCTGACCGGTGCCCACGTGCAGCCGGGTGAGCACCTGGTAAGCGAACCCGAGGCAAGCGTGCGCGGGTAGCACGATGGCGAGAACATCTACGGATCACACTCCGGTCCTGATAGTTGGCGCTGGGCCCGTCGGTATGGTTGCCGCGCTCGAGCTGGCGCAGCACGGAGTGCCATGCATCGTGGTCGAGCAGGCCGAACGCACCACCGAGCATCCAAAGATGGACATCGTCAACACTCGCAGCATGGAACTGCTGGATCGGCTCGGCTTAGCCGAGCCGATCCGCGCAGCGGGGGTTGGCGCCGAGCATCCCTCGGACGTTATCTGGTCGACAGGCCTGGCCGGCGAACCGATCACCACCTGGCACCAGCCATCGGTGGCTCAGTTCTGGCAGCGGATTCACGACGACAATGACGGCAGCCAGCCCGCACAGCCGTGGCAACGGCTATCTCAGATCGCGCTCGAACCACTGCTACGGCAACGATGTCGCCGGCACCCGCTGATTGACCTGCGCTGCGGCTGGCGGCTGACGGCGGTCGATCAGGATCTGCGTGGGGTGACCAGCACGCTCGAGATCGTCGGACAAGCAGCGGAGGCATCGATCCGTTCCGAATATTTGCTCGGGTGCGATGGAGCCGCCAGCCAAGTCCGCCAAGCGATCGGCGTCGACCTGACGAATTTCGCCGTGCCGGATCTGGCTGCGGCCTACATGATTCACTTCCGCAGCCACGACCTCGGCACCCTGCACCGGCACGGCCGGTTCTGGCATTACTTCGCCTTCCGTTACGTAATCCTGGCCCAGGATGAGGTCGACAGCTGGACGTTGCACGTCAACAGCGATGATGCACGAGAATTCGACACCCCGCCCGCGGATCCGGCCAGGTTTCTGCGACAGGTCCTGGGAACCGACCTTCGCGTCGAGGCGATAGAGCTGACCTCACGATGGCGACCGAACTTCGCGCTGGCCGAGCGGTACCGGCGAGGCCGGGTGTTGCTGGCCGGCGACGCCGCCCACCAGATGTTTCCGACCGGCGGCTACGGCATGAACACCGGCATCGCGGACGCGGTCGACGCTGCGTGGAAGCTGGCGATGCTGGTCAACCGGCTGGGTGGCTCCACTCTGCTCGACAGTTATGACTGCGAACGCAGGCCGGTCGCACTACGTAATTTGTACATGTCTCGCCGACATCTCGACATCCACATGACCGCCGGCCAGCGAGTGCGCAATGGCACGCCGCTCTCCGAAGTCGCCGCCTTCCTCCAGGCCGAGCGGGGCGAAAATGAGTACGCGGGCATTGAACTGGGCTATCGCTACAACGATTCGCCGATCGTCTGGCGGGACAGTGGTGTAGAACCGACCTGGCGGCCGCAGCGCTACACCCCGACCAGCTGGCCGGGTGGACGACCGCCCAGCGTACTGATGGAGGACGGCCGATCGATCTTCAATCAGTTCGGCAACTGGTTCACTCTTGTTGACTTCGTCGGTGATGGTCGGGCGAATGAGCTGCTCCATGCTGCGGCGGGGCGCGGCCTGCCGATGAGGCATGTCATGGTGCGATCAGATTCAGTGCGTGAGCTCTGGGAGAGAGATCTTGTGCTGGTTCGGCCCGATCAACACATCGGCTGGCGAGGCAATCGGCCGCCACAAGACGCTGATGCCGTGCTGGCGCATCTTGTCGGCAGGTGCGAGAGAAGCCCATGCGGCATCCGTGAGGGCAGATGAGAACTCGCCGCATCGGAAGTATCCGGCGGCAGCGGGCCGCCGGTGGTCCGCGCCGGTCGGTTCCGCCAGACTGGGGGCATGTACGACATCGTCGCCGCGGTCCTGGCCTGGCAGTCCGAAGGCCGGCCGGTCACTGTCGCGCGGGTGGTCGACACCCGTGGCATCTCGTCCCGGGACCGGGCGGCGGCGGTGGCCTACTCCCCCGGCGAGCCACTGGCCGGCAGCTTGTTCTCCGGAGCCGGCAACCAGGAGCTGCCCGAGTTACTGACCGAGGCGACCGGCCTGCTGACCTTCTCGGTGACCGAGCGGGCCGCCGCCGAGGCCGGCCTGGCCTGCGGTGGCTCGGCCCGGTTGCTGGCGCAACCGGCCGACTCCATCCCGGATCGGGCTTGGCAGCAGTTCGCCGAGCAGCGTCCGGTGTGCCTGGTCACCGACATCAGGACGGCGGCCACCGAGGCGTACCTGCCGGCCGAGCTGCCCCGTCCCGCCCAGGCCGGTGACCGGGCCGAGGTGGCCAGGCTGTTCCGATCCGGCATTAGCCAGACCTCACTGCAGGGCGATCAACTGATCAGCGGATACTGGCCGACCGCGCGGGTGTTCGTGGTCGGCGACGGCCAGTTGGCCGAGGCGTTGGCCGCCAACGCGGCGCTGCTCGGCTGGGCCTGCCTGGTCGGCCCGACGGTGCCGGCCGAGCTGACCGCCGCGGACAGCGTGGTGGTGCTCAGCCACGATCTGGAGATCTCCGGCCGGGCGCTCAGGCAGTCGCTGGCCAGCGACGCCGGTTATGTCGGCGCGCTCGGCTCCCGGCACACCCAGGCGGCACGGGCGGACTGGTTACGCGCCAACGAGGTGCCGGACGAGGCGATCGGCGCCATCCACGGCCCGGCCGGGTTGGACATCGGCTCACGCACGCCGGCCGAGATCGCGCTGTCGATCCTGGCCGAGATCGTCTCGGTGCGCCGCTGACGATCCGCGCGTCGCTCGCGCACGAGCTAGCCCTGATCGGTCACCCAGGCGCCGAGCAGGCCCCGGTAGTGCGCGATGAAGTGGTCGTGCTCGTGCGCCGGGAAGGTGCTGCGGACCGTCTCGACCAGCAGTTGGTCGAACTCCGGGCCGGCCACCCAGTCCAGCACGACATCGTCCAGGTTCGCCAGCCGGCTGGCGCAGAAGTCGGCGTACCGGTCGGTCTCGAAGTGCTCGTCGGCGAGCTGCCGGTAGCACGCCAGCTTGTCGGCGTAATCGAGATCGTCCCGGTCGGCTATGTCGAAGTACCGCCGGGTGTCCAGGTCATACCGGGGCCGGCGGCCGGTTGCGGTGCAGAACACCGTCCACTTGACCAGCGCCTTCATCGCCCACGGGAAGTAGTAGTGCAGGCTGGTCAACGCCACGTCCGGACAGGCGTTGGCATAGTCGATCGGATACACCTCGCTGCCGGCCACCAGCGTCTCGCAGGAGTTGAACTCCCAGCGGAAGAAGGCATTCACCAATCGTCCGATGGTCACCACCTCCGCGCCGGTATCCGGTGCGAGGAAACCGTGGCTCACCGAGTAGCGAGCGTGCATCGGCTCGCCCGGATCGAACCTCATCACCATCGTCTCGGCGCCGATGGACAGGCTGCGGGCGAAGACGTCGTAACCCTCCACCGCCTTCTGCAGGTGCATCAGCCGCTGGCCGGACTGGTCATAGGCCCGGTGCAGCTCCTCGGCGTTGTCGATCTTGCTGACGCCGACCCAGGCGCCGCCGTCGTAGGGCTTCATGAACATCGGATAGCCGATCCGGTCGGCGATCTGGTCCAGGTCGAACGGCCGGTTGTACTGCGCGGCGGTATAGGCGTACTTGGCGTGCTCGGGCGGGTTCTTGTAGGGCACCAGCACGGTGTCCGGAACCTTCAGCCCGAGTCGCATCATCGCGCAGTAGGCGGCGTGCTTCTCCATGCTCTGAAAGGTGAACGGGCTGTTCAGCAGGTAGACGTCGTCCATCAGCGCGGTCTTCTTCAACCACTCCCGCGGGTGGTAGTACCAGTAGGCCAGCCGGTCGATCACCAGGTCGTAGCGCGGCTGGTAACGCAGGTCGAACGGCTCGATGGTCACCCGCTCCACGTCGTAGTGATGGACGTCGTTCTGGGAGTCGCTGATCGAGCCCAGCCGGCGCATGATGGCCTCGAACGCGGTCGGCCAGTCCTGCTCCGTGCCCAGCAGCAGGCCGATCAGGTGGGTGGACTCGGTCATGTGGCAGCTCCGATTCGTGGTGGGTTACCTCAGCAGAACCGTGGCAGATGGTGGGCCAGTTGCGCCCGCCAGGACGGCCAGTCGTGCGGGATGTCGTAGCCCCAGACGTCCAACTCGTGCCGGATCCCCTTCTCGGCCAGGCACTGGGCGAACGCCCGGGTGCTGGGCAGCGCTCCGGTCGGATCCACCTCCCAGGCACCCTGCCCGACCACCAGCAGCAGGCTGACCCGGTCCCGCAACCAGTCCAGGTGGCCACCATGCAGGTTGGTCACGTAGGACATCGGGCTGTTGAAGTAGGTCTCGTTGCCCTGCTCGCCCCAGGCATGCCAGGTGCTCGGGTCGTAGTTGCCGGAGAAGCACAACGCGAGCGGGAACAGATCGGCCCGCTTCAGCGCGAAGTTGGCCGCGTGGAACGCACCGAGGCTGCAGCCCAGGGTGACGAACTCGGTCGCCCCGCCGCAGTCGTTCGACACCCACGGCAGCACCTGCTCGACGATCCAGGACTCGTACCGGCCGTGCCGGCGGGCTCGTTCCTCGGTCGGCACGCTGCGGTCGGACCAGCTGTAGCCGTCAGCCGAGTCGACGCAGTACAGCTTGACCCGTCCCGCGTCGATCAGCTCGGCCACCCCGCCGACCATTCCGTTGTTCTCGAAATCCTCGGCCCGGCCCTGCTCGGACGGAAACACCAGCACCGGACGGCCGTAGTGGCCGTAGGCGATCACCGAGCCGCTGAAGCCCTCCCAGCCGACGTTGACCCATTCGCGTCTCATATCTGAAGGCTCTGGGCGCAGACCCGCTTGAGCAGGTCGGTCAGCGACGGGTCGAAGGCGTCCCGCCAGGCGGTGAAGTTATGCACGTCCGCGACCTCCCGAAAGCTCACGGCATATCCCAATGCGCGCAGGGTATCGGCCATTGCCCGGTTGTTGGCAAGGTTTTCCTCCAGGCCACCGCAGGTCATCGCCACCGGAACCGGATCCGGATCGGCGACCGCCTGGGTCAGCTCGGCCACGAACCTGGTCACCGGCTTGAAGCGGGAGAACCGTCGCTCCTGCGGATCCAGCTCCGGGGTGAAGTAGCTGCCGGACTGCAGGAACAGCGCGCCGAAGGTGCCCGGTGCCGAGCGGTGCGCATGCAGCATGGCCAGCGCGCCGAGGCTGGCGCCGGCGCCGATCCGGATGGTGTGCGGCGCCTGTTCGGCCAGCGCCGGCAGCAGGTCCTCGACCAACCCCTGGGCGTAGGCCGGGTTCACCGCGTACCAGTTGTTGCGATCCCCCGGCCCGAGCAGCGCCAACCGGGTCGGCGGCAGCTCACCGGCCGCGATCAGGGCGGCAAGATAGCCCTGCAGGCCGCCGAGCGCGGCGTACTCCGGGCCGTCGTGAGCAACCAGCAGCGGCGCCGGCCCGGTCAGCCCGGCCGGCGTCCACAACTGGCCGGTGATCGAGGCGTCCAGCGCGCGGCAGTGCGTCCCGATTTCGGCGTACTCGCCATCCGCACGCGGCCAGTCCAGCCAGCGCGGCGAGCGGTACTCGGGAAACTCGATGACCGACTTCTCGCCGAAGGCGCCCGGTGCCCGCCGGGGGTTGGCCGGGTCCGGCATGGTCTGCCGGTCGTCGTTGCGGTGCTGGATCTCGAACAGGTACTCCATCCGGTCCACCGCCGGCCGCGGCAACCGCAGCCGCCACATGCCCTGCCGGTACCGGAAGTTCAGCCGCTCGCCGGGCACCCGCACCTCCTGCTGCAGCCGGACGCCGCGCAGCCGGGCATGCCGGTCGGCCAGCCGGAAGGTGACCGAGGATCTGGCGACCACCGGGGCACTCGTCATATCAGTCATCGCCGTCGACCCTAGCCCGGTAGTCCGGCGCAGACAGATCCGGCCGATATCTGCCAAGCTGTAAGGACTGACACTGCTGGAGGTGGCACGTGGGCGAGGACGTCGAGAGCACCGAGTTCACCGGCAAGGACCGGCAGCGGTATCGGGAGAAGGTACGCGCTGCCTGGACGTGTTCGCCCGGATGCTGACCGAATCCAAGTTCGAGTTCGAACGGCCACTGACCGGCCTGGAGATCGAGTTCAACCTGATCGACGCCAAGCACGACCCGGCGATGAAGAACGCCGACGTGCTGCAGGCCATCGCCAACCCGGACTTCCAGACCGAGCTCGGCCAGTTCAACATCGAGATCAACGTCCGGCCCCGGGAGCTGCGCGGCGGGGCCACCGACGACCTGGAACGGGAGCTGCGGGCCAGCCTGAACGACGCCGAGACCCGGGCGAACAGCCGGGACACCCACATCGTGATGATCGGCATCCTGCCCACCCTGGTTTCGGAACACCTGACCAGCGAGGTGCTCAGCGAGAACGCCCGGTACACGCTGCTGCAGGAGCAGATCTTCGGCGCCCGCGGCGAGGACCTGCACATCCATATCGACGGCCCGGAGCGGCTGTCCACCTACTCCGACACCATCGCGCCGGAGGCCGCCTGCACCAGCGTCCAGTTCCACCTGCAGGTCAGCCCGCAGATGTATGCCCAGAACTGGAACGCCGCGCAGGCCATCGCCGGCGTGCAGCTGGCACTCGGTGCCAACTCGCCGTACCTGCTCGGCAAGGAGCTGTGGCGGGAGACCCGGATCGCGCTGTTCGAACAGTCCACCGACACCCGGCCGGCCGAGCTCAAGGCACAGGGCGTGCGGCCCCGGGTGTGGTTCGGCGAGCGGTGGATCAACTCGATCTTCGACCAGTTCGAGGAGAACGTGACCTACTTCCCGGCCCTGCTGCCGGTGTGCGACCCGGAGGATCCGGTGGCGGTGCTGGCTCGCGGCGACACCCCGCGGTTGCAGGAGCTGCGGATGCACAACGGCACCATCTACCGCTGGAACCGGCCGATCTACGACGTCTACCGCGGCAAGCCGCACCTGCGGGTGGAGAACCGGGTGCTGCCGGCCGGCCCCACGGTGGTGGACATCCTCGCCAACGGCGCCTTCTACTACGGCGTCGTGAAGATGCTGGCCGAGGAGGACCGGCCGATCTGGACCCGGCTGTCCTTCGCCGCCGCCGAGGACAACTTCTACGCCGGCGCCAAGAACGGTATCAACGCCCGGATCTATTGGCCGGGCCTCGGCGAGGTGCCCGCCACCGAACTGGTGCTGCGCCGGCTGCTGCCGATGGCCTACGAGGGCCTGGATCGGTGGGGGGTGGCGCCGGCGGTCCGGGACCGGCTGCTCGGCATCATCGAGGCGCGCTGCAAGTGCCATTGCAACGGCGCGGAGTGGCAGTCGATGATGGTGCACAAGCTGGAGGCGGACAACCGGTCGATGGACCGGCGGTCGGCGCTGCGGGAGATGCTGGGTCACTACCTGCAGAACATGCACGCCAACGAACCGGTGCACACCTGGCCCGTGTGAGACGGTGGTTTCGCAGTAGGGTCAAGCTGGGTAGACACTTCCACGGGGTGGCTAAACCACTAGCCAATCGATGCGTGGCAACGCGCATCCGGCGAAGGGGCGTGCCATGTTCGTGGTAGTCATCACCGATCCGGATCAGCCGTTCGTGCCGCCTCGGGCGGTCGGGCCGTTCGAGGACTACGACACCGCGCAGGCATTCAGCCAGACGCTGTTGGACAAGTGGGAAAGCACCGACGACCACCCGCCGACCGCCACGGTGACCCGGGTGGAGGAAAGCCAACCCGGCGTCGTCATCGGCGAGATCCAGCCCTAGGAGGTCGGCGTGCTCCGGCTCGACGTCAACGCATTCGACTACATCATCCTGGCCATCTACTTCGCCCTCGTGGTGGCGATCGGGGTGATGGCCCGGCGCGCGGTCGCCACCAGCGAGGACTTCCTGCTCTCCGGCCGGTCGCTGCCGGCCTGGGTGACCGGATTGGCCTTCATCTCGGCCAACCTGGGCGCCATCGAGATCCTCGGCATGGCCGCCAACGGCGCCCAGTACGGCATCTCCACCGTGCACTTCTACTGGATCGGGGCCGTTCCGGCCATGGTCTTCCTCGGCCTGGTGATGATGCCGTTCTACTACGGCTCCCGGGTCCGGACGGTGCCGGAGTTCCTGCTGCGCCGGTTCAATCCGGCCACCCACCTGCTGAACGCGGTCAGCTTCGCCGCGGCGGCGGTGCTGACCGCCGGGGTGAACCTGTACGCGCTGGCCCTGGTCATCAACGCGCTGATCGGCTGGCCGACCTGGCTCTCGATCCTGATCTCGGCGCTGTTCGTGCTGATCTACATCACCCTGGGTGGGCTGTCCGGGGCGATCTACAACGAGGTCCTGCAGTTCTTCGTGATCATCGCCGGGCTCATCCCGGTGCTGATCATCGGGCTGAAGAACGTCGGCGGTTGGGGCGGCCTGCAGGACAAGGTCAACAGCTCCGGCAAGATCCAGCACGCCTTCTCCAGCTGGAGCGGCACCGGCGTCGGGCACTGGACCAACCCGCTCGGCGACTGGATCGGCATCGTGATGGGTCTCGGCTTCGTGCTGTCCTTCGGTTACTGGACGACCAACTTCGCGGAGGTGCAGCGGGCGCTGTCGGCCAAGGACCTGTCCGCGGCCAGGCGCACCCCGCTGATCGGTTCGTTCCCGAAGATCTTCATTCCGGCGCTGACCATCATCCCCGGCCTGATCGCGATCGCGGTGGTGCCGAACCTGAACGGCTCGGGCAAGAACGATCCCACCTACAACGACGCCATCCCGGCGCTGATGGGCAAGTTCCTGCCGAACGGCGCGCTGGGAGTGGCGCTGGCCGGCCTGCTGGCCGCGTTCATGGCCGGCATGGCGGCCAACGTCAGCTCGTTCAACACGGTGTTCACCTACGACATCTGGCAGACCTACCTGGTCCGCGGCCGGCGGGACCGCTACTACCTGCAGGTGGGCCGGGTGGTCACCGTCGTCGGCATCGTGATCGGCATCGGCACCGCGTTCATCGCCTCCGGCTACAGCAACATCATGAACTACATCCAGTTGCTGTTCTCCTACTTCAACGCGCCGCTGTTCGCGACGTTCATCATCGCGATGTTCTGGCGGCGTACCACGCCGTGGGCGGGCTTCTTCGGCCTGGCCGCGGGCACCATCGGGGCGGCAGTGATGCACTTCGCCGGCTTCCACATCGGCTACTTCTACCCGGACCGGAACACCGCGCACCATGGCAACATCAACGCCCAGATGCTCAACTTCTACGGTGCGATAACGGCATTCGTCGTCGACGCGGTGGTCACCGTGGTGGTCAGCCTGGTCACCAGGCCGAAGCCGGTGGCCGAACTAGCGGGGCTGGTCTGGGGCGTACCCGATCCGAACGCGCCCGACCCGGACAAGGTGCCCAAGCCGGAGTGGTGGGCCTCGCCGAAACTGCTCGGCTCGGTGTCCATCGGCCTCGTGATCGTGCTGTCCATCATCTTCCACTGATTTCTCCTGAACGACCGAGGAGGTCGCCGTGTCCGAGGAGCGTGCAGAGATCGCCGATGCGCCGAAGTCGGCGGCCGCCAAGCTGTTCGACATCCGGCTGCTGATCGGCGGCCTGTTCACGGTGTACGGGCTGATGCTGACCGTCGCCGGCTTCTTCACCTCCAGCTCGGCCAAGCACAAGGCCAGCGACATCAACATCAACCTGTGGCTTGGTATCGGGATGCTGGTGGTGGGGTTGCTGTTCCTGCTCTGGCGACAGCTGTCACCGCTGCGGGTGGAACCCAATCCGACCGACGACCGAACCGATCTGCGCTGATGACTAGACAGGCCAAGCGCACGGTGCCGAGCAGGAACGAGGGTCAGCGATGACGACCGCCGAACGCGGGCTGATCGTGGTAGGGGTGGACGGCTCGCCGGCCAGCGCGGATGCGCTGCGCTGGGCAGCCCGGCAGGCGCAGCTGACCGGTGCCAACCTGCGTGCCGTGTCGAGCTGGCGCTGGCCGAACTATGTGACCCGGATACCACCCGGCGTGGATCCGGCCGGCGACACCGAACGGACGCTGAACGAACTGGTCGACGAGGTGATGGCCGGCTTCGGCGAGGTGGCGGTGACCCGGCACGTGGTGGAGGGGCCGCCCGGCCCGGCGCTGCTCACGCTGGCCGAGGGCGCCGAACTGCTGGTGGTCGGTGCGAAGGGACGTGCGGCCTTTCCCGGCATGCTGCTCGGCTCGGTTGCCGAATACTGCGTGCGCAACGGGGCCTGCCCCGTCGTGGTGGTACGAGCCGGCGAGGCCGGCTGACCGGACTCAGCAGATGACCGGGCTCAGCTGACGCCGACCAGGTCCACCACGAACACCAGCGGCGCGTTCGGCGGGACGCTGCCGTCCGGCGTACCGCCGGCACCGTAGCCCAGCGCGGCGGGCAGGATCATGATCCGGCGACCGCCCACCTTCATCGGTGCCACCTGCTGGTTGCCGCCGATGCCCTGGGTGAAGCCGGCCACCACCTGCTGCAGCGAGAAGTTGAGCGCGCCGCCGTGGTCCCAGGACGCGTCGAACTGCTTGCCGTCGGCGTAGAGCACCCCGACGTACTGCACGGTCACCGAGGAGGTCGGGGTTGCGGCGGTACCGTCACCGGTCACCAGATCCTTAACCTCCAGCGCCGCCGGTGCGCTCGAGGATTTCGACGTCACCTTCGGCTTGTTGGCCAGGTCGGTGGCGCCGTCCACGGTCACGTCGTTGAAGGTGACGCTGCCGGTCGAGCTGCCCGCTCCGCTGCTGTTGCTGACGCTGCTAGAGCTGCCCTGGTCGTTCGACTTGCCGCTGCTGCCGCAGCCGGTCAGCGCGACCGCTGCCACGGCGACCAGCGCGGCGAGCAGCCCGGTGGTGCGAGCAGATCCGGTTTGACGCGGGAACACGAGTGAACTCCTGGGTTTCGACTGCAATACGGCTTCCCAGGCTAGTAGGCGTGCGTACGGCGGACGGCATCGGCCACCACCGCGTCCAGATCCCCGGCGTCGGCGTACACCGCGCGTTGCCGATCGGCGCCCGTCCCGGCCTGCCTGATCCGGCCCAGATCTGCTTCCACCTCGGCCAGATCTCCGCTGGCCCGCAACGACGGGGTGATCCGGCCGAGCAGCTCCTCGACCACCACCCAGGCCGGTTGCTGCTTGCCGGTCGACGGATGCACCAGATTGCCGCCGATCCCCCACCGCGCGGCCCGCCAGGTCGCCGCCCGCAGCTGCGGAACACCAGCTCGAGCCGGTGGTTCACCGTCGGCCACCTGCCGCTGCGCGGTGTCCACCAGCCCGCGGGCCAGCGCCGCCAGCAGTACCGCGTCCCGGATGTCGGTGCAGACATCGGCCACCCGGATCTCCACCGTGGGGTAGTTCGCCGACAGCCGGGCGTCGAAGTAGATCATGCCGTCGTCCAGCGCCGCACCCGAGTCCAGATGATCCTGTACCGCCGCGTCATAACCGGCCTCGTCACCGAACAGCTCGGTCGGGCCGGCCGACGGCCAGCGTCCCCAGAGCACGTTGCGGAAGCTGCCGTAACCGGTGTCCTGCTGCTGCCAGAACGGCGAGTTGACCGACAGTGCGAGCAGCACCGGCAGCCAGCTCCGGATCCGGTCCAGCACCGCCACCCCTTCGGCTCGCGAATCCACCGAGACGTGGATGTGCTGACCGCAGGTGAGTTGCTCGCGAGCCAGCAGGCCGAACTCCGCCACCATCCGCCGGTACCGTTCGTCCGGCGTGGCGTGCGGTCGCAGCTTGCCGGGATTGGTGGCGATCGCGGCGATGTCCACGCCGTGTGCGCGCGCCGACTGCCGGGCGATGGCCCGCCGCTCGGCGAGATCGGCTCGCAGTTCGGCCAGCTCCGCACACGGGCTGGAGGCGGTTTCCACCTGCTCCTGCTTGAACTCGTGCTCGACCGGCTGGCCGGGCCGCAGGCTGGTCGCTCGATCGACCACCTGTACACCTAAGGGCATCGCGGTTCCGCTGTCGCTGTCGACCAACAGCAGCTCTTCCTCGACCCCGACGCTCCTCATGCCTCCAGTGTGCCGGGCTCGCGCCTCGGCTCGGGCTCGGGCATCGGTCTTGGCTCAGACTCTGACTCTGGCTCCGGCTCCGGCTTCGGCTGCAGGCCGGCACCTGCCGCCGCGGTCCGGATCGTCTCGCGCAACATGGCCGGGGTGAGCCGGCCGGTGAACGTGTTCTGCTGGCTGACGTGATAGCTGCCCACCAGCAGCAGCGGTAATTGCCCCTGTGCTGCTTTCAGATTCACCACCGCGCCGTGCCCGAAGACCGGACGCGGCCGCGGGAGCTGCCAACCGGCCGAGGCCAGCACCGGCAGCAGCGCCTGCCAGCCGAACGCGCCGAGCACCAGCACACTGCGCAACGTCGGCTGCAGCAACTGCAATTCGGCGGCCAGCCACGGCCGGCAGGTGTCCCGTTCGGCAGGCGTCGGCTTGTTGTCCGGTGGAGCGCAGTGCACCGGCGCGGTGATCCGCACGCCGAACAGCAGAAGCCCGTCGCCGCGATGCGTCGAGGTGGGTTGCGAAGCCAGGCCGACCGCATGCAACGCGGCGAACAGCACGTCACCGGACCGGTCGCCGGTGAACATCCGGCCGGTGCGGTTGGCACCGTGCGCGGCCGGCGCCAAGCCGACGATGGCCATCGCGGCATCGGCCGGTCCGAAGCCGGGCACCGGACGTCCCCAGTACTGCCAGTCCGTGTACGCGCTCCGCTTGGTCGCGGCCACCTGCTCACGCCAGGCGACCAGGCGCGGGCAGGCACGGCAGTCGGCTACCGCGCGGTCGAGTTCGTCGAGGGACCTGGCCGGCATCCGGTGATGGTATCCGTCCCTGCCGCTCTTCGTTCATCGCACGCTCGCTTCGCTCCGCTAGCCGCGCCAGCGCTCATCCGTTCGGCTGGCTGGGCTAGCCTCGGACGGTATGAGGCATCTGCTGCTGGCATTGCACATCCTGTTCGCCATCTTCGCGATCGGTCCGCTGGTCGGGGTGGCCAGTACCGCTGCGCGCGGGATCCGGGCCGGCGACGCCGCCGCGGTGACGGCCTCGGCTCGCACCGTACGGATCTATGGCTATCTCTCGCTCCTGGTGGCGCTGCTCGGCCTCGGCCTGGTCCAGCCGAAGTGGCACGCCAAGTTCAGCTACCCCTGGGTGTGGATATCGCTGGTGCTGTATCTGGCCGCGCTCGCGCTGACCCTGGCGGTGCTGGAGCCAAGCCTGCGCCGTGCCGCCGGCCGGCTCACCGGGACTGTCGGTGGCGAGGCTGCGGTAGGCCATGCTGCCGGTGGTGAGGCTGGACGGGCGACTGCGGTCGGCGGGGTGATCGCGCTGCTGTTCGCGGTGATTGTGTTCTTGATGGTGTACCAGCCGCACTGAGAAAGAAAAAAGCGCAGCGACGAGGGAGTTTCGTTGCCCACCGTTGCGTCGCCGGCTTGCGTTTTGCCTTTCTGCATAAGGCGATTGTCGAACAATTACGGTTGCTTATTGCCGCTCGCTCCGATAGAATCGAACGTGTGATCGAGCAGCTTGCGACCGCTACGGATTTGGCGCTGCTCGCCGAGGTCGTGGAGCTGGAGGCGGAGTTCTCCCGGTTGCAGTACCGGCAGGTGGCGGTGCTGGCCGAGCTCAATTCGCGGAATGTGCCGGGCACTTTGGGGTTTCGCGGGTTGG
>Ga0157372_10000298_pt1 | contig 55298 bp, 46 predicted proteins | sample C55metaG_FD_115307 | JGI IMG/M metagenome (GOLD analysis project Ga0157372, IMG submission 115307) | Corn rhizosphere microbial communities from Kellogg Biological Station, Michigan, USA - C5-5 metaG | ecosystem: Host-associated > Plants > Roots > Rhizosphere > Soil | place: USA: Michigan... | reverse complement strand
GGAGTATGTAGCGGTAAATGACACCTTTGGTGAAAGCGGTACCCCTGCTCAACTGATGACCAAGTACGGACTGGATGCCGAGCACATCATCAAAGCCGTTAAAAAGGTGATGAGCAGGAAAAATAAATAAAAGCTGATCGTTAACTGATTTATACAAATATTAATACATGTCGATACAGGTTGAAGATGCGGAAATACTAAGGAAGTTTCAGGATGAAAAAACCCGGAATGAAGCCTTTAACCTACTGCTGAAAAAGTATCAGCAGAAGATATATTGGCATGTTCGCCGCATGGTAATTGACCATGACGACGCGGACGACATTGTACAGGATGTTTTTATAAAGGTTTGGAAAAATTTGCCCGGCTTTAGGAGCGACTCGCAATTGTATACCTGGATGTACCGGATTGCAACAAACGAGTGCATTACGTTTCTGAACCGGAAGAAAATGAAAAATAACATTCCGCTTGACGATGTTGCGTATGATCTGTCTGAATCTTTAGCTGATTCTACCTATTTTAACGGCGATAAAGCACAGTTAAAACTGCAACAAGCACTATTGACCTTACCAGAAAAGCAACGCCTCGTTTTTAACATGAAGTATTTTGACGACATGAAATACGAGGAAATGTCTGACGTGCTGGGTACAAGTGTTGGGGCGCTAAAGGCATCGTTCCATTTAGCGGTTAAGAAGATAGAAGCGTTTTTGCTGTCCGAAGATTAATTTTTTCAAATTTGTATTAAACCTTTAGGTAGTAATTTTATCTATAATACGATATGAAAAGCGATATAGGAAACAAAGAATGGCTTGAGGAGTTTGAAGCGCTTAAAAAGGTTAACCCGGCTAACCCTTTTACAGTGCCTTCCGGCTATTTTGAGGATTTGGATCAGCGGATAATATCGTCTATTAGGATAGAGGCGTACAGGGAGGCCGGTGATTTTAATGGCCTTACCGTACCTGAAGATTATTTTGAAAAACTTGCCGACAACATACAAAGCAGAATTTCCGTTGAGGATGCGCTTTCCAACACATCAGGCGATTTTACCGTACCGGAAGGGTATTTTGAAGATCTTGCGGACAACATACAAAGCAGGATTATAGTAGAACAGGCAATGGCCGATGCACAGGATAACTTAGCCGTTCCCGAGGGTTATTTTGAGCAACTGGCTGATAATATACAAAGCAGAATTGCCGTCGAAGAGTTTTTAGGTGAGACAGAGCCCGGTTTTGCGGTTCCTTCAAACTACTTTGAGGATATGGAACAGCAGATCCAAAGCAGGATCAGTGTTGACACTTCCCTGGGGGAGCATGAAAACGGCTTTAGTGTACCGGAAGGTTATTTTGAAAATCTCAGCAATAACATTCTCGCCAAAACATCAAGCTATGAAACGGATAAACGCCGCGGCATAGTGAGAAAGCTCTTTGCTTCCGCAGCTTTTAAATATGCGTCTGCAGCTTGTTTGGCCCTCTTTATTGGTGCGGGTATATTTATCGCCCAGATTGAGAGCCCGGAGGCCAGACATAACCGCTCTTATTTACATAAGGCGTTGTTTAAGGTTCCGGATAACGAGATAGAAAATTATCTGCAGCTCCATATGGATGCAAGCGATACCAAAGCCTTGCTTGATCATGCGGAGACTGGTAATATTAAAAACAGTACCGATCTGCAATATGATCTGAGCGTTAATTAATAATAAGAAAAGTTTGTAATGACCAACGGGGTTAGAAATATTTTTATTGCGGTGCTTGCTCTTGCCATGTGTATTGAAACATTTGCGCAGGGAGGGGGTGGGTATCCGCTGCCATACAGGCGCGCTGCCCCGTCTTCGTTCAGCAAGCCGAACACCCGCTTTATGGGGAACAACAAACTTCCGGCTATTAAGAAAGCTTATATCAACCAGCAGATGAGCCTTACGCCTGAAGAGGCTGAAAGATTTTGGCCGGTATATGATCGGTACCAAACAGAACTTGAAAATGTATTCAGGGAACGGCGCCAAAACAATCAAAATTCTGCTAATGACCTTGATCAGCTTAACAAGGATTTATATTACGAACAAAAGCTGGTTCAGATCAGAAAAAAATATCGCGATGAGTTTCTAAGGATTTTGCCTGCCGATAAGGTAGCGAAGCTTTATCAAAGCGAACGCGAATTTAAGAACGAACTCATCAGGCATTTAAGAGAACACAGCAAATAGATTTTTCTTTTGATTACCCAATAACGACAAGAGGGTGTTCCTAACGGGATACCCTCTTTTTTGTGCTTGCCGTCCGAGCAGGTCTCTCGGAGAGTACTCTGCTCTACCATGCATGACAATTGATGCCGTTATACCACAGTCGGAGCAGGAGCCTCTCCAAGAGCCCCTGCTCTACCATGCTTGGTACTGGAGCCGTTATACTATGAGTAATGCAGGCCCTCTCGATAGCCCTGCTTCGACGCAAGAAAAACGTACCTTATTTATCCTCAGACTACCGGCATTCGCCTCCCACTCACTATTTTTGCAGTATGGTAACACTGCGCCAGCTTTTCTTAGCTAACAATGCTCAAACTACTGACTTTCCGCTTCTGCTCGAGTTTGAACGGGCTAAAGGCATATATCTTTATGACAGTAACGGGAAGGCTTACATTGATCTTATTTCTGGCATTGGGGTAAGTAACGTGGGGCATTGCCATCCGGCAGTAGTAAACGCCATTAAAGAACAGGCCGAAAAATATATGCACCTAATGGTGTACGGAGAGTACGTGCAGACGCCACAGGTCCGCTTTGCCGAAAAACTAACCTCCCTCCTGCCGCCATCACTTAATTCGGTTTACTTTGTCAATTCGGGAGCAGAAGCTGTAGAAGGTGCTTTAAAGCTGGCTAAGCGGTTTACCGGCCGACAGGAAATTATCGCCTGTCATAACTCTTACCATGGTAGTACACAGGGCGCGTTAAGTGTAATGGGCAATGAGGAGTTTAAACGAGCCTATCGGCCACTACTGCCGGGCGTCCGCTTTATTCATTTCAATCACCTGCCCGATCTCGATCTGATCACCGCCGAAACTGCCTGCGTGATCATGGAGACCGTACAAGGTGAAGCCGGCATTCGTGTAGCCGATAAGGACTATATGCAGGCCCTTCGCGACAAATGTACTGAAACCGGGACGCTGCTGATTCTAGACGAAATACAGGCCGCCTTTGGCCGAACAGGAAAAATGTTTGCCTTTGAACATTACGATATTAAGCCAGATATTCTTTTACTGGCCAAAGCTTTGGGCGGCGGCATGCCAATCGGTGCCTTTATCGCGTCAAGGGAGATCATGGCGGCGCTTAAAAACAACCCCATCCTTGGGCATATCACTACATTTGGCGGCCACCCGGTAAATTGTGCTGCCGGTCTTGCGGCCTTGAAAATCCTCGAAGATGAGAAATTAGTTGACGGTGTAGCATCAAAATTTGATCTCTTCAGGCAGTTGCTTGTTCACCCGGCCATTAAAGAGGTAAGAGGTAAAGGCTTAATGCTTGCTGCCGAACTGGAAAGCTTTGAACTCAATAAAAAGATCATTGATCGCTGCATAGAAAACGGTATTATAACCGACTGGTTCCTGCACTGCAGCAATTCCATGCGCATTGCCCCGCCATTGATCATTACTGACGAGGAAATAAGACAAGCCTGTCAAATTATCATTGAGGCTATAGACTTTTACACTAAGTAGTCATTTTTTTAAACCTTAAAGTGCTACTTCTAAGCACTGGTACAATTTCTGCACTATAGGCGTTATCAACTTGAAAATGCTTTTTTGGGCACATCCGGTATCCAAACAGACATTTTCCGCCCTTTTTTTGGGTCATTAGTAGAGATAAGCACAGATACATTCGTTAAAAGCAGAAATTACACTACCAGAAGACATGAAAATAGCATACATCTCAACCTATCCACCTCGTGAATGCGGAATCGCAACTTTTAACTATAACCTTATGCAGGCGGTGAGCGCCAATTTTCCGAACCGTGATAAGCTCGTTCAAAGCGGGTTTGTTGTTGCACTCAACGATTCGGAAAGCCTGCAGGAATATGAATACCCTAAAGAAGTTAAGTTTGTTGTAAGACAGAACCACCAGAAGGACTATATCCGGGCAGCAAATTTTATCAATACCAGCGACGCTGACGTTTGTATACTTCAACACGAGTTTGGCATTTACGGCGGAGAGAGTGGCATTTACATACTTCCGCTGCTTAACCGGTTAGAAAAACCGCTTATTTCCATACTTCATACCGTATTGCGCGAGCCGAGTTACGTACAGCGGGTAATTATCCGCGAAATTGCCGAACAATCATCAAAGATCATCGTGATGAGCAAGCGGGCGGTTGAATTCCTCACTACGATTTACGATATACCCGAAGATAAAATCCAGATTATTGAACACGGTGTGCCAGATTTGGAAGAACCAGCAGAAAACCCGGTAAGAAACCTATCTATATTTAAGAACCACCGTGTATTGCTGACCTTTGGCCTCATCAGTCGCAATAAAGGACTGGAAACCGTGGTACGGGCCTTGCCAAAGATTGTAGAGAAGCATCCAGATGTGATGTATGTGATACTGGGCAACACGCATCCCGGCGTAAAAAAGCATTCGGGCGAGGAATACCGCGACTCACTCAAAACCCTTGCGGCACAACTCAAAGTATCGGACCATCTCGCTTTTATCAATCAGTTCACCAAAGAAGAGGAATTAATTAATTACCTCACCGCGGCAACAGTTTATGTTACGCCTTACCTTAACGAGGCGCAGATTACCAGTGGTACGTTATCTTACGCGGTAGGATCTGGCGCAGCCGTAGTTTCAACGCCCTACTGGCATGCTACAGAACTACTCGCCGAAAACAGGGGCCGGCTGTTTGATTTTAAAGATGCAGATGGTTTGGCCGAACAGGTTAACGATCTGCTCGACGACAAGAAGGCCCTCGATACGCTGAAGAGCAACGCTTACCGCTACGGCTTAAAATTACGCTGGCCACGAACAGGGGCGGCTTACCTCAAAGTAGCTGAGGAAGCTTGCCTAAACCACGATTTTAGTGAGAAGATCCTTAAAAACAGTATTGTTGACCCGGAGATTATGCCCACGTTTAGCCTTGCCCACGTGGTAAGACTTACGGACGACACTGGTATTGTTCAGCATGCTAAATTTGGTATTCCGAATTTAAAAGAGGGCTATTGCCTTGACGATAACGCCCGCGCACTTATTATGGCGCTAATGGCTTATCAGCGTACTAAAAGCCAGGAAGCGCTTAATCTGCTGCCCATCTACCTCAGCTATATTCACTATATGCAGTTGGAAGATGGTAATTTCCGCAATTTTTTAAGCTTTAACCGCCATTATCTGGACGAGGTAGGTTCTGAGGATTCTTTTGGTCGTACAGTATGGGCGCTGGGTTACCTCATCGGTTGCGCTCCCAATAACTCTTACCGCGAATTCGCCATTGAACTATTTCAGCGGTCATACCCGCATTTTAAAACTCTCAAATATATCAGGGGGATGGCTAATACCATTATCGGCGTTTCCCTCTACCTCAAAGCTCACCCTTCTGACGAAGGCATGGTGAATGAACTGATCAGACTGACAGAACCAATTGTGGCCGCTTACGAAAACACCCATAGTAACGACTGGCACTGGTTTGAGGATATGATGACGTATGATAACGCCATAATGCCTCTGGCGCTGCTCCATTCATGCGAAATTACGGGAGATGAAAAAGTGCGTCAAATAGCATTGAAAACGATGGGCTTTTTAGATCAGCTTACCTTATCAAACGGCTATCTGAGTCCCATTGGTAACGATGGTTGGTATTACCGGGGCGGCACCTTCCCTACTTTTGATCAGCAGGCTATTGAAACCATGGCTATGGTGATGATGCATTTTAAGGCTTATGAAATTTTCAGAGAGCCAGAGTATATTGAGAAAATGTTCCTGAGCTATAAATGGTTCCTGGGCGAAAACACGCTGCGCGCACCGCTGTATGATCATGAAACCAAGGGCTGCTGCGACGGCCTGATGGTAACCGGTATCAACCGCAACCAGGGCGCGGAAAGTACCCTGGCATACCTTATATCGCATTTAACTGTATTGAAAGCATTCGAGCTTGAATACGAATACAATAAGTATAAGAAGAACTATAAGCTGGCAAAATGAGGGTTGCTGTATTAGCTCCCGTGGCTTGGCGCACCCCGCCGAGGCACTATGGACCATGGGAACAAGTGGCATCTAACATTGCAGAGGGCATGGTTGCAAAAGGTGTTGACGTCACGCTTTTTGCAACCGGCGACTCGATAACCACGGGCAAACTTGAGTCGGTATGCCAGAAAGGCTACGAAGAAGACCGCAGTCAGGATGCTAAAGTCTTGGAGTGCCTGCATATCAGTAACCTGATGGAAAAGGCCCATGAGTTCGATCTCATCCATAACAACTTTGATTTTTTGCCGCTTACCTGGTCAAGGTTGATTAAAACGCCGATGATCACTACGATCCATGGTTTTTCATCCCCCAGGATAATCCCCGTTTATGAGAAATACAATAGCACAAGCTGGTACGTATCTATCAGTAACGCCGACCGCAGCCCCAGGCTCAATTACCTCGCCACAGTATACAACGGTTTAAAAACTACTGACTTTTCATTCTCCGCTAATCCAGCCGATTACCTTCTATACCTCGGCCGCATCCACCATGATAAGGGTTGTGCAGAAGCAATTGAGATTGCGAAAGCAGCCCGGTTAAAATTAATTATAGCTGGCATTATACAGGACGAAGGCTATTGGAAAGAGAAGATTGAACCTCAGCTGTGCGATCAGATCGTGTACGTCGGCCACGCTGAACCTCAACAAAGGAATGAACTATTTGGCGGTGCCATTGCCTTGTTACACCCCATAAACTTTAATGAGCCTTTTGGCATGAGCGTGGCCGAAGCCATGCTTTGCGGCACTCCTGTAATTGCATTTAACCGTGGTTCAATGCCAGAGTTAATACAGGATGGCAAAACAGGTTTCTTGGTAAATAATGTTAGTGAAGCGGTAAATGCGATTAAAAAACTGCCGCAAATTAACCGCCACTATTGTCATGAATGGGCTAAATCAAATTTCTCCCTGGAAAAGATGGTCGATGATTATTATGGGCTGTATCGACGAATATTGGAAAAAGCATAAAGTGCTTGTTAGTGACAACACCAACAAGGACGTGGAATTATTCATTTATTTTTTTCTTCGGCTTTCTAAAGGCGAATATCATTAAAAACGAAACCGGCCAACTGTATTAAAATCCCGATAAATATTTTGATATTGAGGAAACCAATTTGGGACAGTCATGAGCACAAACCCGACAAATAGAAAGGTTTTATTATAGATTTTCATTGCAATAAGGTTTCATTCTAAAATCATCTTCTCTCCGTTGTTGGTGTTGTCACCAACAACTTTCATACCCTTCTTTAATACGGCGTTATTAGATCAAACTCATCCATACCTGTAGCATAAAAGCCTGCAGAAGAATATTTATAATCCTCCTGTAATTCACACAATTGCCATTTGTGTTGCAACGGATTATTGTGAATATAATCAAGCTTTTGCATAAAAACAGCTGGCGTCCATAAGTCAATGCTTAACGAATTTCGTTCCCAGAATTGATATTGCCTGTCTCTGGCATTGACGCGGTAATTTTCCAGCTGATGATCATTACTGTCTTGCATCCTAAACTTCATCTGCTGACCGGTAAACTTAAGCAGACGCAATTGAACATTTTCACGTTTATAGCCATCCTGTATTTGCCATATCAAATGCATATGATTAGGCATTATCACAAAACCATAAATTTTTATGCTGCCTTCATTTTTTAAATGCCGCAAACTGTCAATGATAACATCTTTAAAGTGATCCTCCTTCAATAAGGGTTTCCATTGTAAAATGGTTGCGGTAAAAAATTGAGCATGATGTTCGAAATTGATTTCAGGCATAGATTATTGTTCTGGCAATATAAGTACTTGTTGGTGACAACACCAACAAGGGCGAGAGACATAAATTAAAAAAATGGCAGTAAGGTTCTTGTTGGTGAAAACACCAACAAGGGCAAGGGCGGCAGGGAAAGTGAAAAGGTCCCCGCCGTTGTTGGTGTTATCACCAACAACTTCAATGCTTCTGGGATGATTTAGAAAATTGCAAGTGTCTTGTCAGCGATAACAACATGGAAAGAGAAAAGATCTGTTCGGCTATACCAACCGGCAGGATTACTGTTCCGCCAATATAAGTACTTGTTGGTGACAACACCAACAAGGGCGGCAGGGCGAGACTGCAAAATTCTTTATCCCCGCCGTTGTTGGTGTTGTCACCAAAAACATCAATGCTTCTGGTAATGATTTAGAAAATTGCAAGTGTCTTATCGGCGATAACAACATGGGAAGAGAAAAAATCTGTTCAGCTATACCAACAGCGGCGAGTATTAGGCTTTCGCTTTATAATCAAACACAAAAACAGGCGTATATGGCATCTTCATTTGTGCCTGGTGAAGGGGATGGTTTCCAGTCGCCTGCGTTCTTGTCCCAGATATGCAAAACGCATTCCTTACCACCTTCGCATGTGTCATCATCGCACTTAAAGCCCGACCATCTCCATCTTGAGTAAATAAGGTGGCAAGATCGTCCCGGCCTGTTCGACAGTAAGTGCTCAGCTTCCTCCCTGCCTATGCCCAATGTAATAGCGTCATGGTGGGAACGAACATCTGCATAAACAAATGCATCACCCCTCTTTATAGCAACTGCCAGGCCCATGAATAGCATTTCAAAATGATCTGCATGTCGCAGCTCATCCTGATGAGTAGTTTCCTGTGCCATTTTATTGATTTTTATTCTTGAATATAACATTAATTTGCCATAAAAGCAAGGTCTTTAACTATCACTAATATAGTATTCTGGCAACACACAAGGCGAAAAGATTGCAGGTACGCACGTGTTGGTAGCGGCACCAACAAGGGCAAGAAAGAGCTTACCGCCGTTGTTGTCATCAACAACATCTATGGCATTAATTAAAAGTGCCTGCTTATAATGCCGAATCCCTGTCGCCGTTGTTGGTGTTGTCACCAACAACTTCTTGGCATCAATTAAAAACGATACTACCTATCCTGCAGCATCACTTTTTAACCTATCAATAAGGGCCTTAAGATCAACTTCAGCAAACGATGTCGAATAATCAGACAAACCGTAGGGTATAATTAGTTTTTTATTGTGTACAAACGAGCCGCAAGAATAAAGGACATTGGGCACGTAGCCCTCCCGTTCGTCATTATTGGGCATAAGTAGTGGTTCGCGCAGGCGGCCTATTTCCACGCCGGGATCATCAAGCTTCAATAAACTTGCACCCAGCACATATTTACGCATAGGACCAACGCCGTGTGTGATCATTAGCCAGCCGTCCTCCGTTTCAATGGGCGATCCGCAGTTACCGATCTGCACAAATTCCCAGGTAAACTTTGGTCTTTGCAGCATTACGGGGTCCTCCCATATATTGATCTTATCAGAATACATAATATAGTTGTTCCAACCATCAATACGGGAGATCATGGCGTAGCGGCCATTAATCTTTCGCGGAAACAGCGCCAGGTTTTTATTCTGGGCACCGGCGCCGTACAAGGGCATAATCTTAAAATCGTAAAAGTCGCTTGTTTGCAGCAATTTGGGCATAATTAAAGCGCCGTCGTAAGCTGTATAAGTAGCATAATACATGGTACCGCCGTCCTCGTCGGTAAACTTCACAAAACGGGCATCTTCAATACCCTTTCTCTCATATTCGGAAATAGGGAAGATAACACGATCGGAAATATCGGTATCCAGCGAAAATACAATCTCATAATATGAATCGGCCAGCCACAGTATTTTATCATACTCCAGCTTTTTCATGTCGTCTTCCTGCAGCGTTTGCGAATCCAGGATCACCCTCCGCAGGTTTGCGTACTCAAAATGATGATCGAGCTTACTTTCAACCTCCTTCAACACGTCAATGCTGATCTGGGTGGTAACAGCCTTCTCAAAAAACAACTTTTTATTATAAACGGCGTTGCGGATGATCTCGGCTTCGTCAATATAATTACCTGCCGGTATAACTGAGATATTATTGTTTTTGTCAATTAGCGCCCGACGAAAGGTAATCGAGGAAATATGCCCCTCTCCTACGGCTCTAAAGCTGATTATTACTCTTCGCTCACCTTCTTCAAGCTCACCCTGGTCCGGATCGTCAACAATGGAAGGATTAAAAAAGGCGGCAGATTCAATCGAGTATTCGTGGGTAAAGTAAGAACCGATAAGTAGCTTACGATAAACCGTAAGACTATCATAATCGATATTAAGCTCTTCAAAAAGCGTTTTTAGCTTACTGCAATGGCGGTGCAAAACACGGGTAATATTGCGATGGCGCTTGGAATATTCCTGCAGTAAGGGCGAAATAATTCCGAAGGCTTCCTCCTCACTTATCTCCATTACCCGCTTTATAATCTCTTTAGCCCGGTCTGGGCCATTAAAGAAAAAACGCGCTATTACACGTTTAGAATCAGGGTTAACTTTTACGCCTTTTCGTTCAACAGAAAGTCTCATAAAGGAAAAACAAGTTTAATCTTAAACAGAAGCGTGCCAAAATTGATTGCTCCAATTATACAAACCTTTTTATTTTATTTTTATTTTCTTCCGAATCTATGGCTCCTTAGTGAGGGCTCAACGTACCTAACTTTTTGTAAATTGCAACACGTATGAATGTACTAATTGTTGAAGATGAGAAGAGCCTGGCTCTTGAGATGGACGAGTTTTTAAGTCGCGAAGGCTTTACTGTTGAACACGCGCGCACCCGTAAATCTGGAGAGGAAAAGATCTTTGTTAACAGTTACGATTTTATTTTACTTGACCTTGGCCTTCCCGATGGCGACGGCTTTGAACTATTACGCATACTTAAAGGCTTAAAGGACCGCGATGATGCCGTGATCATACTTACGGCCCGAGGGGCTGTTGACGATCGCATACGTGGCCTGGAAGAGGGTGCAGACGATTATTTGCCCAAACCCTTCTCGCTCAACGAACTGCTGGCACGCATGCACGCGATAACGCGCCGCCGGCATAAGCTGGAAAGCAATGATATTGAAGTAAAGGGTTTTAAAATCAATATCCAGAACCGCACGGTTTACTACAATGATGAACGCATCAACCTAACTAAAAAAGAATTTGAGATACTCAATTACCTGGTGCTTAACAAAAACAAAGTGATCTCACGTACTAACTTAACTGAGCACGTTTGGGGCGATGTACTCGAAATAAACTCCGACTCTAACTTTGTAGACGTCCACGTTAAAAACCTGCGCAAAAAACTATCGCAATTTGCCGTGGTAGACTGGTTTGAAACGGTGCGCAGCATAGGATACCGCATTAATATCTGACAATACGGCGGTTATGAAACTCCAGATCAAACTTACGCTCTACAACACCTTAACCAAAATTGCCATCATTATGGTAACGGGCGTTTTGATCCTCGCTTCGCTGGAAAACATATCGTACCACCATATTTCTGTACGGCTAAGGGAAAAGAAAAAGGAGTTTCTGGAAAACCTTTCGTCTGCGGGTATAAGTAACGCTTTAAATCAAAAACAGAGTTTTACAGACTACAATATTTTAAAGGATGATTACATACAGGTAAAACCGGCAAAATATCAGCCCGTGGTTTCTAGCGTAGATAGCTTTAGTACTGATAAGCGCACCATTGAGCAAAGCACGGATACTTACCGTATTTTGAGCTGTAAGTTCAATTACAACAACCATACTTATTCCCTGGAGATTGGGAACACGCTTGACAACGTGGAGAGCTTAAAGCAAACCATACAGGGCTTTACCCTCGTAATCCTGGTCATTGCCCTTTCACTTACACTGATAACCGACCTTATTTTTACCAAGTTTTTGCTCAATCCTTTTTACAAGATCATTGAGAACAAATTGATCAGGGTAAACGATCCCCTCAACTTTGACTATAAGCCCATTAACACCACAACCTACGACTTCAAGCTACTGGATGGCAGCATAAACTCGCTCATGAAAAAGATAACCCATCTTTTTATGCTCGAGAAACAGTTTATCGCTAATGTGTCTCATGAGTTGCTTACGCCAATCTCTATCCTGAGTTCTCGGCTGGAGAACGTGCTTACGTATGAAACATTATCTGTTGAGGCGGAGAATAAAATATATGGTTCGCTCAAAACACTGAACAGGCTTAAAGCTATTATTAACAGCCTGTTGCTGATATCAAAGGTAGAGAACAACCAATATGACAAGAACGACATTGTAAAACTGCCCGACATTATAACTGAAATAAATGAAGAGCTGGAGGACCGGCTGGAAGATCGGGAGATTAGTTTCAATAACAGGCTCAAATATCAGTATGCGCTGATAGGCAATAAGGCGCTGATGCACACCCTGTTGTTTAACATCATTAATAATGCTATAAAATATAATCAGCATCACGGAAGCATCACCATTACCGATAGTACCTTACAAAACCGTTATCGCGTAGATATTATTGACACGGGAATTGGTATGAACCGTGAGCAGATTGAAAAAGCCTTTAACCGGTTTGAAAAACTGGATACCGACGAAAAGGAAAGCTTTGGGTTAGGACTGGCCATTGTAAAGAGTATTGCCAGTTTTCATGATATCAATATTAATATCACCTCCGAGAAAAACCAGGGAACTACCTTTACCCTCTTTTTTAACGAACAGGCAAACTTCACTAAATCTTCATCTTAAATATTCACCTTTGAGTATAAAGTTTTAGTTTCGAGTTACCCCTATTTTGAGGCTGTTTCGTTAATGAGACAGCCTTTTTCGTTATATCATCTTATTGCGCTTGATGAGGTATGACTTAAATACCTGGTTATACCCTTCATGAATATCGGCATCCACAATGTCAATGTGGAATTGAGCGCATTTTAATTGAAGCTGATGCCGAAACTGCTGCATAGCCCTACGATAGTTGTCCCTTATATGGTTTGGGTGAACCCTGACTTGTTGTCCGCTTTCCATATCGTGGAACAAATGGGGCCGGTTATCAAAGTTAAAATCCAACTCATGGGCTTTGTCTGTAACGTTGAAAATAACCACCTCATGCTTGTTATACTTCAGATGTTGAATAGCAGCAAAGAGGGCCTGTATCTTTTCCTCAGTTAGGTTATTCTCCAGCATATCGCTAAAGATGATTACCATGGAACGCTGGTGAATCTCTTCGGCCACATGGTGCAATACCTCTGCGATGTTTGTCTGTTTATTAGCTTTTGGTTCCACATAAGCCTTTTCCAGCTCCGCATATAAGTGGAATAAATGTGAAGTGGTCGACCGCGTCTGGCTGAGCCAGTCAATCCGGTCGGAGAAGAGACATAAACCAAAAGCGTCGCGCTGCTTTTTAAACAAATACATCAATGAAGCAATAGCATATACGGAGAACTGGAGTTTGCTGACGCCCTTCTCCGGATAATTCATAGAAGACGAAGTATCCAGCAATAAGTAGCTACGCAGGTTAGTCTCTTCTTCGTACTGCTTTACAAACAGTTTATCGGTTTTGGCAAATAACTTCCAGTCGATGTTCTTAACAGACTCCCCATTGTTATAAAGTCGGTGCTCAGCAAACTCAACGGAAAAGCCATGGAAGGGGCTTTGATGCAGTCCGGTAATAAATCCCTCCACAACCTGCCTGGCCAAAAGTTCAAGGTTGGCCAACTCCCGTACTTGCTGATCATTGCTCAGTTTTGACATAGTAACGATAACTGTTTGAAGAGCAATTTAGACATAAATACTCATCAACAAAAAAAGCGTTCTGCTTTATACACAGAACGCTTTTTGCTTTTATATTGATTTTTTAATTTACGCTAATTGTTTACTCAATTTATCAGCTAAAACTGATTTTGGCACTGCGCCGATCTGTTTATCAACGATTTCGCCGTTTTTGAAGAACAACAGGGCAGGAATATTACGGATGCCAAATTTCATGGAAACACCCGGATTGTGATCAACATTAACCTTGCCTACAACTGCTTTACCGCTATATTCTTTGGCAATTTCTTCAACAACCGGACCTACCATGCGACAAGGACCACACCATTCAGCCCAAAAATCAACTAAAACGGGTTTATCTGATTTTAGCACAACTTCCTCAAAGTTTGCATCAGTAATTTCTAAAGCCATGATTTTATTTTTTAAAGTTTAATGAACAAATATATAATAATCAAATTACCTGCCACAAGTGTAGGCCTGACAATGTGACAATAAAATTATTTAGGATCGCCTTTGTGGGATTTGTGTGATGGACCGCAGCGGTCCAGGCTTACCTTCTATATTTCCTAACCGGATTTCTACTCGTATGAAAAATAGCAGTAATATATACTAAAGACCTTTCCTCATAAAATTTATAGACGATTAAATAAGGAAATACTTCCGTCTTACATTCCCGAAGTACTAAATGCTTGAGAGGATAAAATTCAGGATAAAGCTTTATCTTGTTAAGCTGTTTATCAATAAAATATTCGAGCCGGACGCCCAAGCCATTTTGTTGTTTTTCATACCAGTCGAAAGCTTCAAGATACTCCTTCTCGGCTTGAGGGTGAAACAAAATATCGTAAGACATTAACGTTTATATTGAGCAGACTTTGCCTTAACGTCATCCCAACTTGAGCTTTCTACCCGATTATTTTCAAAATCACTAAGTCTTTTGTCTAATTCAGCCAAAAAAGCCTGATCGTTCCACAGATCGAGTTCTTCGTTAATCTCGTTCTCAACAATTGTATAAATGGCTTCTACCTTTTTATCATCGGCAAAGCGGATATACTCCTGCAGTCGTTCTCTTATTTGATTAGTAGTCATAGACAATGCTTTATCCAAATATACCAAATATAATACCGCTGCTTAATTTAAAATCGATTAATCAAATCAATCACAGGTTATTGTGATTAAATAATTGCACGGATTGGCATCAACTAATCAGAATCAGTGCAATCAGAGAAATCAAAAAAATCAGCGGTCCTTTAATTAAGCACCGGTTGCACATTAGTTAACAACTTAATGTCCTCCATCAAATCATCGCTTGGATTAACCTTGAAGGATTTAGAGGGCAAATCAACCAATAGCGAGTCTTCGCGGTCTTTGATCATAAAACGCAGGGTACAGTTCTTTACTGGATACTTCTCGCTGTTTCGGTCAAGCGCTTGTTGCAGCTCATTAAGCAACTGGTCATTTAAGGCAGCAAGGTCCAGGCATACGGTAAGCGATTTGGTAAGCTTATCCCGCATTTCAGAAAGCAGGGAAATAGCAGTGATCCGCAGGTCCCAGTTGTCCTTCTGACGAAACTTCTCTTCTATATTACCTTTTATATGAACAAAGTAACCGCTGGACAGCAGGTTCTTAAACTTCACATAATCCTCGCCGAATAAGGCAAATTCATATGATTCATAGTAATCCTCCAACACAAACGTACCAAACGGCTTACCGGTCTTGGTCATTTTATGTTGCACGTTAGACATGAGTCCGCCTACGTTGAGCTCACCTTTCTTGCGGAGCTCCGCAAAAGCGTTCATCGTGTCTTCGCCACCTTCACCGTTACGCGCTTTCTGGATCATTTTCAGATCCCTCACATTGCTATTGCAAAACTTTTGAAGCTCGTATTTATAGTTGTCCAAAGGGTGCCCGGTAAGGTAAATACCAATCACATCCTTTTCATATTTCAACTTCTCAATCAGTGGCCATTCTTCTGTTTCAGGCATGGCTGGTTCGGGGATATAGCTCGCTACGCCCGCCGCGCCGAATAAAGAGGCTTGAGAACTGTTCTGCGCATTCTGGTAGTCGTTAGCGTATTTGATCAAACGCTCAATACCCGTCATCTGACTATTTTCCGTTGTAGCAAAGAATTGAGCCCGCTTTAAGCCAAACTCGTCAAAAGCGCCGCCATAAACCAGATTTTCGTACGATTTCTTGTTAACTGCGCGCACGTTTGAGCGCCTTGAAAATTCGTACACGGATTGATAAGGCCCGTTAGCCCTGCGTTCATCAATAATGCTTTCAACGGCCTTTTCACCCACGCCCTTAACACCCGATAAACCAAAGCGAACTTCACCCTTCTTATTTACGGCGAAAGACATGTTCGATTCGTTGATATCCGGCCCCAAAACGGGGATACCCATGCGGCGGCATTCCTCCATAAAGAAGGATATTTTTTCAATACTGTTCTGGTTATTCAATACCGCTGCCATATACTCTGGCGGATAATGCGCTTTAAGATAGGCTGTCTGATAGGCCACAAAGGCATAACAGGTGGAGTGTGATTTATTGAAGGCGTATTGAGCAAAGGCTTTCCAGTCGGTCCATACTTTGGAAAGAACATCTTTAGGATGCCCCTTTGCAACGGCGCCGTCCATAAACTGGGCCTCCATTTTGTTGAGTACCTCGATCTGTTTCTTACCCATCGCCTTACGCAAAACGTCGGCGTCGCCTTTGCTAAATCCTGCCAACTTTTGCGATAAAAGCATCACCTGTTCCTGGTAAACGGTAATACCGTAAGTTTCGGCCAGGTATTCCTCCATATCGGGCAAATCGTAAGTAATAGGCTCAATACCATGCTTACGTTTAATGAAGTTCGGGATATACTCGAGTGGGCCCGGACGGTAAAGGGCGTTCATGGCAATTAAGTCTTCAAACTTATCGGGTTTCAGATCGCGGAGGTACATCTGCATACCATCACTTTCAAACTGGAACGTACCATTGGTATCGCCCCGTTGGTAAAGCTCAAAAGTTTTCTGGTCATCCAGCGGAATGTAATCTATATCGATTTCCCTGCCATGGTTCTGTTTGATCATCCTTAGCGCGTCCTTAATAATGGTAAGGGTTTTCAAACCCAAAAAGTCCATCTTAATAACGCCGGCATCCTCAATCACCCGTCCGTCATACTGGGTAACCAGCAGGTCAGAGTCCTTAGCTGTAGCGACCGGAACAATATTGGTCAGGTCGTCCGGCGCAATGATGATACCTGCGGCATGCACACCGGTATTCCGTACAGAACCTTCCAGCTTTTCAGCTTCACGGAGTACTGTGCCCCGAAGGTCCTGGCTCTTGTGGATCTCCTGTAATTCGGGTACCTGTTCAATCGCCTGTTTCAGGGTAACACCCAACGTATCGGGCACCAGTTTTTTGAGAGCAGCCACCTCTGCCAACGGCATATCCAGCACCCGACCCACATCCTGTATACTGGTACGGGCAGCCATTGAACCATAAGTAATGATCTGGGCCACCTGGTTCTTACCATATTTATCAACCACATAATCGATAACCTTCTGCCGACCTTCATCATCAAAATCGGTATCAATATCGGGCATCGACTTACGGTCCGGGTTCAGGAACCTCTCGAACAGCAAGTTATATTTGACCGGGTCGATATTGGTGATGCCGATACAATAGGCTACCGCCGATCCGGCAGCAGAACCACGTCCCGGCCCAATGAACACGCCCAAATCACGTCCAGCTTTAATGAAGTCGGATACGATGAGGAAGTATCCCGCAAAACCCATGGTCTTGATGGTAAAGAGCTCAAAGTTTAAGCGCTCCTCAACCTCTGGAGAAATATCCTTGTAGCGCTCTTTGGCGCCGGTAAACGTTAGGTGCTTCAGAAACTCCCACTGGTTGAGGTTATCCGCATCCTGTCCCTGGTGAATTTTAAACTCAGGCGGGATGGGGAAGTTAGGGAGCATAATATCCCTTTTCAACTTCAATACGTCAACCTTGTCGATAATCTCGTTAGTATTATCGAGCGACTCGGGCACATCGTGAAACAGCTGGGCCATTTCGGCCTGGGTTTTAAAATAAAACTGGTCGTTAGGGAAACCAAAACGGAAGCCCTTGCCACCTTCTTCGTCAGTAGCAATGGGCGTGCTTTGCATATCGCCGGTGTTTACGCAAAGCAAAATATCGTGCGCATTGGCATCCTGCTGATCCACATAGTGGGAATCATTGGAGCAAATGGTCTTGATATTGTGTTTCTTGGCGAATTTAAGCAGGGTATTGTTGATGATCTCCTGCTCTTTGATCTCGTGGCGCTGCAGCTCAATGTAATAATCTTCACCAAACAGATCCAGCCACCACTTAAGCTCCGCCTCGGCCTCCTCCTCGCTTTTCTTCAGGATAGCTTGTGGCACAGACGCGCCGATACAGCATGATGTTGCTATTAATCCTTTATGATATTTGAGGATCAATTCCTTGTCAATACGGGGCCATTTGCTGTATAAGCCCTCCATGTATCCCAAAGAACAAAGTTTAATAAGATTGCGATACCCCTCAGCGTTCTTAGCCAGAAAGAGCTGGTGATACCTCACGTCCCGCTTCTCCTTGGAGAACTGCTTTTTGTGACGGTCTTCAACCACATAGAATTCGCAACCTACAATTGGCTTAACGTTATGCTTTCCTGCTTCGGCCACAAACTTAAATACGCCGAACATGTTGCCGTGGTCTGTAATGGCCAAAGCCTTCATTCCGTCCTTAGCGGCCTTTTTATACAGCTTGGATATATCGGCAGCTCCGTCGAGCAATGAAAATTGGGTATGTACGTGTAAGTGTGAAAAATCGGGCATAATCTATCGCTACAAATCTTTGAGAAGTATCGCAAAAGTACCAAAAAACAACTTTTGATTTACGCTTGTTGAAAAATCAACAGTTGCATACAAGTTAATAAAATCACACGGATTAAACAACAATAGCATACTGTTTGTATTAGTAGAACTACATCATCTACACTTTGAAACAAAATTTACTACATTGGAACGATTTGGACGAATTGCGTTAAAAACCATCCTATGGATTATTGCGAGTGTCATTTTCCTGGTGCTGCTTGTATTTATTTTAATACAAGTACCTGCCGTACAAAACTTTGCAAAAGATAAGGCAGTTACATTTCTGCAAAATAAAATCCACACAAAAGTACAAATAGGTCATATCACACTCGGGTTACCCAAACTCCTTGTGCTGGAGAACGTGTACTTTGAAGATCAACGGCGCGACACCCTACTGGCTGGCCAGAAACTGAAGGTAGACATCAGCATGTTAAAGCTCCTGAACCACCAGGTTGAGGTGAATGAGATCGACCTCCAGGGCATTACGGCCAATATCTACCGCAACAAGGATAGTGTATTTAACTTTGACTACATTCTAAAAGCTTTTACCAGCGAACAGAAGAAACCGGTTAAACCCACCGACACTACTTCGACCATGAAGTTTTCCATGGATAAGATTGTGCTTGACAAGATCAACATCAAATACACCGACCTCACCACCGGCAACGATGTGCGGTTTTTATTGGGTCACTTTGACACCCGCATCAAAACCTTTGATATGGATAAAATGAAATTCTCCATACCAAAGATCACCCTTACTGATGTTGATACCCGCATCAGGGAAACACCTGCTGGCTCATCCATTGGCAAGGCCGCTGCCGTTGATACCACCACCAAGCCTATTAACCTCACGCTTGACCTGGGTACCATCGACGTTGCACGCATCAATGTAGATTACGCCACCAACGAAATGAAGACCAGGTTAAACCTCGGCAAATTCGTTATGGAGGTTAACAAGCTCGATCTTAAAAAGCAAAGCGTAGACCTCAAGTCGATCGAACTGAGTGATACTAAAGCGGCCCTTGAACTGGCTAAACCGCAAACGGTTAAAAAAGCCATCGTGAAAACGGCTAAAAAGATTGATACCCTGGTGGCCAAGCCCACAGTTAACCGGGGCTGGGCGGTAAACCTTGGGCGGTTTATTTTAGACAATGATGATATTGCTTATGATAACAATATCACTGCCCCTTTGCGCCGCGGACTGGACAATAACCACATGCACATCCGCAACCTAAAGTTTGATTTACAGGACCTAAAATATAATCCCGACTCCGTTTCGGGCAAGTTAAACGACTTCGCCTTTAACGAGAAAAGCGGGCTGGCGCTAAAGGAATTCCACACCGCGTTCTTCTACGGCCCTACGCATGCCTACCTTAATGATCTTTACCTCGAAACGCCAAATTCGGTACTTCAAAAGCAGGTACAGGTCAGCTATCCTTCTATTAGTGCTTTAAGCAATAACTTAGCCTCACTACACATTAACGCTAATCTGGATGGCAGCCGACTCGGCCTGAGAGACGTTTTAATCGCTATGCCAAGTATGGCTTCTATGCCTCCTTTCAATAAAGACCCCAATGCAGTGTTCCGCATTAATGGACATGTAATTGGGCAGATGAACAATCTGGATATTCCTAATCTTGATATTGCAGGTTTGTCAGATACCCGTATTGCAGCTTCTGCCCGTTTGTATGGCCTGCCTGATATGAAAAAGGCGCACTTTGATGTGAACATTAAACAAGTGCGCACCAGCCGCAGGGATATTTATGCCATGGTTCCGGCTAAAATGATTCCGGCCAGTATCAGCATTCCGGAATATCTTGACCTGACAGGCAACTTTAAGGGCGACATGAATAACTTCAACACCCGCATGAACCTCCGTTCAAGCTACGGTGCGGTAGATATGACAGCTACCATGAAGAACATGAACCTTAAGAACCGTGCAGTTTATACCGCCTCCATCAAAACAAATAATTTTAATGCAGGTGCGCTGATTAAGCAGCCGCAAAATGTAGGGCGACTTACCTTATCTACCACAATAGCCGGCGCGGGCCTGGATCCAAAAACCGCCAGCATCCATGTAAAAGGCAATGTAGCGAGCGCGCAGGTAAAAGGTTATAATTATCGCAACCTAACACTCAATGCCACCTCCAGCAACGGCAATTACACCGCCGTTGCGCGCATGAAAGATCCCGGCGCCAGCTTTAGCCTTACCGGTAAAGCTAACATGAACAAAAAGTATCCTTCCGTTAACGCAACGCTGATGGTTGATAGCATTGATTTGCAGAAGCTTCATTTTTCAACTACCCCCATGGCCTTTCATGGTAAAATTGTGGCCAATGTTCCAACTGCGGATCCCGATTACCTGAACGCCAAAATTTTAGCCACCAGCCTTATCATCAACAATGGCAAGGAGCGTATGCAGATAGATACCGTGAGCCTCATCTCAACCGCCAATGCCGATAGTAGCTCACTGCGTTTAAAAACACCTTTCATGTACGCACATCTGGGCGGCAAATATAAGCTTACCCAATTAGGAGCCGCCTTGCAGGATGACATAGACAAATACTTTAACACGTCTATGGCGAGTGCCAAACCAGTATCCAGGGCAGTAAAATACGCTCCGGAGAACGTTCACTTTGATCTGCGCATTGTAAAGACGCCCCTACTTACTCAATTTGTGCCGAGCCTAACGCAAATGTCACCTATCCTCATCAATGGCCACTTTAATAACCAAACGGGAGATCTGGTGGTTAACGGCACTATTCCAAGGGTGGTGTATGGCACAAACAGCATAAACAATGCTAAACTGAACATCAATACCAGCAACAACGCGCTTAATTATAGTCTTAATGTTGACAATATTCGCTCAGGCTCATCCATTAACCTTTTACATACCAGCTTAACCGGCTATGCCCAAAACAACAAGCTAAACCTGGCACTTCAGGTTAATGATGCATCTAACAAACCGCGTTACCGTATTGCCGGTGTGTTTGATGCAATGCCTAATGAGTACCGCTTTAGCTTTTTACAAAACGGCTTGATGCTTGATTATTTGCAGTGGGCCGTGAACCCGGGCAACGAACTGGAGTTTGGCGGCAAAGGTATTATGGCGCGCAACTTTACCATCAGCAATAACAACCAGATGCTGAGCATCAACAGTAATCCTCCACGGTATAATGCGCCGCTTACGGTAAACTTTACCAATTTCCATATCGAAACCTTAACCAAAATAGCTCAGCAGGATTCCTTACAGGTGGGCGGTGTGATCAACGGTAATGCCGTGGTTCGCAATTTTGAAACCTCACCGGTATTCACTTCGGCCCTAAATATTACCGATTTTAATTTCAAGGGCGATACCGTTGGTAACGTTGCGCTTAAAGTAAATAACCAAACCGCCAATGCCTATGCCGCTGATGTAGCCATCACGGGCAAAGGCAACCAGGTTAACCTTACCGGGGTTTACTATACTACACCTGAAAGCCGCTTTGACCTTAATCTAAATATCGTGAACTTGCGGATGAAGAGCGTAGAAGGCTTTTCATTCGGCGCCATTAAAGAGGCAAAAGGAAACCTCACCGGTCAGTTAAGAATCACCGGTACAACAAGTGCACCTTCTATTCGGGGCGATATTAACTTCAACCAGGTAGGCTTTAATGTCTCGATGCTCAACTCTTACTTCAGTATGCCTAATGAGAGCATCACGTTTGATAACCAGGGCATCCGATTTAACGATTTCACTCTTGTGGACTCTACCGGCAACAAAGCGATAGTTACGGGAGCCGTTTATACAACCGACTATACCAACTTTAAATTCGGCATAGACATTAATACCGATAACTTCAGGGTAGTTAATTCAACCCAGGCTGATAACAAGCTGTTTTATGGCAAGCTCTATGTTAACAGCCAGATCCATATACGCGGCGACATGACCAAACCTGTTGTTGACGGCGTAATTACGGTGAATGATAAAACCGATCTGACCATTGTTTTGCCAACTGCCGATCCGAGCGTGGAGGATCGAAAAGGCGTGGTTGAGTTTATTCACGCTAATGAACCGAAGCTCGACTCGGTGCTCCTGGCCAAACAACTGGATTCACTGCGCAAATCTGAGGTGACTGGCATGGACGTAGCCATGACGGTGAACATTAACAAAAACGCCAATTTCAACATTGTGGTCGACTCGCGCAATGGTGATGTGGTTCATATCCGCGGAGGCGCGCACCTTAATGGTGGTATTGATCCAAGCGGCAAGATAAACCTTACCGGTACTTACACAGTTACAGACGGTTCTTATGACCTGGCTTATGCCACCGTTAAACGTACCTTTAAATTTAAACCCGGCAGCACCATCGAGTGGACCGGCGATCCTACCAGCGCCTACATCAATCTAACCGCGGTTTACGTTGCCAATGTTCCGCCTATAGACTTGGTGGATGATCAAATCAGTGGTACGGAATCCAACAAAACGATCTATAAACAAAGACTGCCTTTTCACGTAAATCTGAACCTCAGAAATGAGTTGATGAAGCCCAACATCACCTTCGACATCATTTTGCCCGACAGCAATTACACTGTTTCACCAAACGTGATCGAGAACGTAGATACCAGGTTGGCGCAAATACGGCAGGATCCTAACGAAATGAACAAGCAGGTGTTAGGCGTATTGGTTCTCGGTCACTTTATTGGCGACAACCCGCTGCAAAGCCAGGGCGGTGGCGGTGGTGTGAGCGAAGCGGTACGCAGTAGCGTGAGCAACCTTCTCTCCGACCAACTTAACCAGCTTGCGGGTAACCTTATTGCCGGCGTAAACATGAGCTTTAACCTTACCTCGGGGCAGGATTATTCGACGGGCGTGGCGCAGAACCGAACGGACCTGAACGTGGGGCTCTCGAAGCAGTTCCTCAATGACCGCCTCACCGTGACCGTTGGGAACAACTTTAACCTTGAAGGACAATCGCAGCCGGGTCAAAAAACAACCGACATTGCCGGCAACCTGGCGCTTAACTACAAGCTTACCAAAGATGGCCGCTATCTTATTAACGCCTATCGCCGCGACCAGTATATTGTATTGCAGGGCGAGGTTGTGGAAACGGGCGTGGGCTTTACCATGACAGTAGAATACAACCACTTTAAAGAGATTTTTGCCAAAATGAACAAGCACGAGAAGGAGCTGCAGAAACAATACAAGCAAAAAGAGAAAGAAAAGAAAAAAGAAGATAAACTTGAAAAACAGCAAGCGGATAAAGAGCAGGAAGAAAAAGACCGAGATTCAACTACTGTACACACTACCTAGCACCCATGACTAAACATTCTATCTATTACCTCTTATTAATTGTTTTTATTTTAAATGCCTGTAGTAATACCAAGTATTTGCCCAAAGGACAAAAACTTTATACCGGCGGCCAGGTAAAAATTGTTGATAACAGCATCAAAAAAAGCGATGCCAAAGCCCTGAGAACAGAGCTGCAGGGCCTGTTGCGGCCTGTGCCCAATTCCAGCATACTTGGTTTACGGTGGAAGCTGTACATCTATAACAAAACCAAAACTAAAAAGAAGAAAGGCTTCAGACACTGGCTCAACACTAAATTTGGAGAGCCGCCAGTATTAGTTAGTTCCGTTGACCTAACTAAGAACAGCCAAATACTGCAAAATAGACTACAAAATGAAAGCTATTTTCAGGCCCAGGTGACGGGCGATACCATCAGTAAGGGGCGCACGGCCAAAGCTGTTTATACTGCTGTTGTAGGTCCGTCTTATAAAATCAGGAAGGTAGCCTTCCCAAGCAGTACGGATAACCTGGACACAGCCGTAGCCGGAACATCTGCCGCTACCTTACTCAAGGTGGGCGATAAATACAACCTGGACGTAATCAAGAACGAACGTATCCGCATTGACGCCCGACTAAAAGAAGAAGGTTTTTACTACTTCGCCCCAGAAGATTTGATTATGCGGGTTGACAGCAGCGTTGCCGGTCATCAGGTGGACATCTTTGTAACCGTAAAGCCCGCCACACCCGACAAGGCCCGCAGGATATACACCATTAACAAAATTTACGTTTATCCGAAGTATAGCTTGCGCGATACTTCGCTTAAATTAGACTCAGCAGTACAGTACAGGTGGTATAATGTGATTGATCCACAAAAGACGGTACGGCCCTTTGTTTTCAAAAACAGCGTTTTGTTAAATCCGGGCGAAAGATATAACCTTACAGAACACAACCAATCCCTCAACAGGTTTATGGATCTGGGTCCGTTTAAATTTGTGAAGAACCGTTTTGAGGACGTGTCAACAGATTCGCCTAAACTCAACGTATTCTACTTCCTGTCGCAGTACCCTAAAAAATCACTGCAATTTGAAATAGAGGGGCACACAACATCTGCCAACTATAACGGCTCAGCAATTAATTTTACCTGGAAAAACCGCAATGCGTTTAAAGGAGCGGAAGCGCTTTCCGTTAACCTGTTCTACAGTACTGATGCCCAGATTTCCGGGCAAAACGGTGGCTATCCACTCAATCAGTACGGCGTACAAACTACGTTATCGTGGCCGCGCTTCATCAGTCCGTTCGACTTTAAAAACGGAAGCGCGTTTATACCCCGTACCAACCTTTCTTTAGGGTTCTCGATAGTTCGCCGCAGCTTACTTTATTCGTTAGACTCCTATAATGGTTCATGGGGTTATACCTGGAAACCAGATATCCACACCTCTAATGAGCTTCACCTGCTTGATGTTACTTACGTAAGATCCTTTAGCATCAGTAAGCTCTATATCGATAGTATACGCCACTCTCGCAATCCGGCACTGGCCCACGTGATAGCCTCGCAGTTTACCTTCGGCCCAAGCTACAGCTACACCTGGACCAACACTACCGAAACCTATAAAACCAATACCATGTACTACAATGGTAAATTTAGCTCATCTGCTAACCTGTTGGGTTTGGTTGAAGGAGCTGATACCCTGGGTGGCAAAGTAAAAAAGCTGTTTGGAACGGCTTATAATCAGTACTTAAAATTAGAGAACGAGTTCCGCTTTTTCCATAAGCTTGGCCCTAACAGTACCCTGGCTATGCGCGCATTGGCCGGCGTAGGTTTGCCTTACGGCAACTCTACCATATTGCCTTATAGCCAGCAGTTCTTTATTGGCGGTGCCAACAGCTTAAGAGGCTTCAGGGCGAGGTCAATTGGCCCGGGTACAGTAAAACCAGACCAATTCGGTACGGCAGGAACAACCTTCCTTCCGGATGAATCAGGTGATATACGTCTGGAGGCTAACATTGAGTACCGGCCAAAACTGTTCAGCATTGTTTACGGCGCTTTATTTATGGACGCCGGTAACATCTGGGACATGAAATACCACACGGGTTTGGAAGGCGGCACCTTTGGCAAAAACTTCTATAAGCAATTAGCTTATGACGCGGGCTTTGGTTTACGTTTTGATGTAAGTATTATGGTGCTGCGCACCGATCTGGGTTTTCCGATACATAAGCCATGGGAGTCGGGCTTCCATTTTAACCGCCGGGAGGGCGTATTCAACCTCGCTATCGGATATCCGTTCTAACAATAGAATTAGTATCATTGCAGCCTATGAAAATCACTATTCCGCTGCAAATTATAGATCTTCATGAAGACGGCTTTCACCTGCTGGTGGAAGCCGTTGTTTTTGGCCAAAACTTTAAGCTTGTGCTTGATACCGGCGCTTCAAAAACCGTATTTGATCAGGCCTGGCTCAAAGAAATAGATCCGGAAATTACTATTGAAGAAAGCAGCCGTCTCTCTACAGGGCTTGGCACCAACGATATGGCTTCGTTTACAACGCTGATCTCAGACTTGCAAATAGGCGAACTGCATGTACCACCATTTAGGGTAGCCGTACTTGATCTTTCTACCATAAACTACGCCTACGAGCAACTTAACCACCCCAGGGTGCTGGGAGTATTGGGCAGTGACTTGCTGATGAACTATAAAGCCATTATTGATTATGGTGAACAGCGTTTGCTGATGAACAAAGTGGATTGATCTGCCTCAACCGGAAGCCTCATAAACGTCGTCCCGAACTTGTTTCGAGATCTCACAGGACGAGAGACGTTGCTTGAGGGGATTAAATCCACATATAGCCTCTCACCTTGATAAGCCTGATGAGCATTTCTGTATCTTTTTCATAGCGGTTCTGTTCAAGTGTATTTTCCTGTATCTTTCGTTGTGCCCACCATCGGTAGAGCTCTTCAAGCTCTGCTTTGGCCTTGCGCGAACTTTCGTCAAAGTCCCAGTTTAATTCGCCGGAAAAAAGATGCTGTTTCTCAATGGCGTCGGTTAAAAGCTGAAAGCAGGCATGCAGCATAATAACGTCTTTATCAGTCCAGGCCTCCGGGAGCGATTCAATATGAAGATGATTTGCAGGTTCCATTATTTAACAACTTCTTTTTTATAATTTACCCAAACGTAAAACGGTGTGCTGGCAAACAGCAGAATAAAACCATAGTAAACAGACTTTTCGCCCGCTCCTGCAATTGCCCATAAGGAATATACAAACGCAAGCACAAAAAGTATGACTGCAGCCGTTAAACTTTCTCCCCTGTCTCCTTTTCTGATGCGAACTATGATATAAGCTATAGTTGAAAACAAGTAAGGGATAAAAATGGTGAAAACAGCTAACTGCAATAAGAAACGAAACTGATCTACCAGCCCTTTGGTATAATTCATCAGCATTAACAGCGATACAACAACGCTATTGACCACAATACCCATGTAAGGCACCTTTCGTTTGTTTTCCCACGCAAATATTGTGGGGAACATCTTATCCTTTGCAATAGCATAAGGCACCTGGCCCTGTATCAATATCCACCCGTTAAGTGCGCCAAACGCCGCAATAGCGATACCAGCGCTCACCCAATAACGAGCAGATGATCCATAGATTAACACGGCAGCGTCGGCATAGGGAGTTACCGAATGCATCAACTTATCATTAGGGAGTACGCCCATAACACTTACACTACCCAGAATATAAACCAGCGTTGCGATGATCAACCCCAGATTAGTAGCCTTCGGAATAGTCTTCTCGGGCTCCGATACATTACCTGCGGGTATAGAGGCACACTCAACACCCACAAAGGCAAACATGGTAAACGCCGCTGCTGTATTGAGTGCCGACCAAAATGAGCCGCCCGTATTGTTAAAAGGATGAAAATTACTTCCCCTGATGAAAAATAGTCCGCCAACGGCAACCAAAATAAGCGGCAGCAGTTTAAGCACAGTAGTTATAAGTTGCAATTTGCCTGATACGGCTATCCCTCTGGTATTGATCCACGAAAGAAGCCATATTACCGCCAATCCCGTAGTTATGGAAATTACCACGTGTGTAGCAAGTACCGGAAAAAAAGTACTCATGGCGCTAACAAATGAAATAGTGATAGCTGCGTTAGCGCAGGCTGTAGACAACCAGTAGCCCCAGGCCACCAGAAAACCGGCAAAGTCGCCAAGTCCGCTGCGGGTGTAAGCATAAGGGCCGCCGGTAATATGAGGCAACAGTTTACTTAGGTTTCCGAATATCCGGGCCAGAAAAAATGTGCCTATAGCTGCCACTATCCAACCGAGCAGGCTAATACTACCAAAGGAAGCCAGAGCCGCCGGCATCATAAACACACCGGCACCGATCATATTACCCACCACAAGCGAGGTGCTGGTCCATAAACCCAGCTTTTTATTGTCTGAAGACGATTGCGACATAGGTCAGTGTTAAAGAAGCAAGATAAGGTTTTCACGGACTATTTTGACGTGTAGGACTTGATGTTTTTTGATAAGATTATCGGGTGCAATCTCGCGTCCAATAGCTGTTGCACAATTACATTGCGCGCATTTGTAATGCGTGCTTAAAATGGGTGTGCGATTGTATCGCAAAACTAAAATCGCGATGCAATCGCACACCCAAGTTAAGCACTCATCGCAGATGAGCGCAAGTTGGATGTGCAACAGTCACCGGACCCAAGCGACTGCGGGAATTCTAAAAATCCGAGTCCAGAGATAAAAAAAGCTCCGGCATTTAAACCGAAGCTTTTCTGTAATTCTATCGTCTAAGATTTCTCGCTATCGCTCGAAATGACAAGTTGGGGAAATTCAAAATTCAAAATCGAAAATCCGAAATCAACTAAACATCAATCTTAGCGTATTTCGCATTTTTCTCGATAAACTCGCGGCGCGGAGCAACCTCATCGCCCATAAGCATAGAGAAAGTATGGTCACACTCGGCAGCGTTTTCAATGCTTACCTGGCGCAGGGTACGGCTTTCCGGGTTCATGGTAGTTTCCCATAACTGCACGGCGTTCATCTCACCCAAACCTTTGTAACGCTGTACGTGTACGCTATCTTCCTTACCAGCACCTTTAAGGCGTTGAATAGCTGAATCGCGTTGTTCATCATTCCAGCAATAAGCCTGCTCTTTGCCTTTCTTTACCAGGTAAAGCGGTGGCGTAGCAATGTATACATACCCAAACTCAACCAGTTCTTTCATATAACGGAAGAAGAAGGTTAAGATCAGGGTAGTAATGTGCGAACCGTCGACGTCGGCATCGGTCATGATCACAATCTTGTGGTAACGAAGCTTGGTAAGGTTAAGGGCCTTATCATCTTCAGGAGTACCAATGCTTACGCCGAGGGCAGTAAACATATTCTTGATCTCCTCATTTTCGTAGATCTTATGCTCCATGGCCTTCTCCACGTTAAGGATTTTACCCCTTAAAGGCAAAATAGCCTGAAAATCGCGGTTACGGCCCATTTTGGCAGTACCACCTGCCGAGTCACCTTCGACAAGGAACAACTCGCAAACTGCAGGATCACTATTAGCACAGTCGGCCAGCTTACCGGGTAGGCCCGAACCGCCCATAACGCTTTTACGCTGCACCATTTCGCGTGCTTTCCGCGCTGCAGCACGGGCAGTAGCGGCCAGAATCACTTTATTAACGATCATCTTGGCCTCCCTCGGATTTTCTTCCAGATAGTTGGACAAGATCTCGCCTACGGCAACGTTAACTGCACCGCTCACCTCGCTGTTGCCCAGCTTGGTTTTAGTTTGTCCCTCAAACTGAGGTTCTGCAACTTTAACAGAAATCACTGCGGTTAAACCTTCGCGGAAGTCATCACCGCTGATTTCTATTTTAACGTTTTTTAATAACCCTTCCTTTTCGGCATAAGCCTTTAAAGTACGGGTAAGGCCCATACGGAAACCGGTAACGTGTGTACCGCCCTCAATAGTGTTGATATTGTTTACGTACGAGTGTACGTTTTCAGAATAAGAGTCATTGTACTGAAGCGCCAGCTCAACGGGGATGCCCTGTTTCTGACCTTCAACATAAATTGGCTCAGGAATGATGGGCACACGGGTACCGTCCAGATATTTTACAAATTCCTTTAAACCACCTTCAGAAAAATACTCCTGACATAGGAAGCTTCCGTCCTCGTTCTGCACACGCTCGTCAGTAAGCGTTAAACGGATACCTTTATTTAGGAAAGCCAGCTCGCGCAAACGTGCAGCAAGGGTTTCAAATTTATATTCAAGCGTAGTGGTAAAAATCTCAGGATCGGGCTGGAAAGTCTGGATGGTACCTGTACGGTCAGACTCGCCAATTACCTTTACGTCAAATAAAGGCTTACCGCGCTCGTACTCCTGGGTAAAGATTTTCCCTTCACGGTGCACCACAGTTATAACGTGGGTTGACAGCGCGTTAACGCAACTGATACCCACACCGTGCAAACCGCCTGAAACTTTATAAGTGTCTTTATCAAATTTACCGCCTGCGTGCAGCACGGTCATTACGATTTCAAGAGCTGATTTTTGCTCTTTGGTATTAATACCGGTCGGGATACCCCGGCCATTATCTTCAACGGTAACTGAATTGCCTTTGTGGATGGTAACTTTTATAGTGTCACAGTATCCGGCTAATGCTTCGTCGATTGAGTTATCAACTACTTCATAAACAAGGTGATGTAAACCTTTAACGCCCGTATCACCAATATACATTGACGGCCTTTTTCTAACCGCCTCCAAACCTTCTAAAACCTGTATGTTATCTGCTGAGTAATTAGATGTACTTTGATTTTCTTCGCTCATGTTTTATGGTTAAACAACTAACAAAAATAGGCATTTTTACCCGCATTTAAGGTACTGTGGATAAATAAACCTGCTGAAAATCATGCTATATCAAAACATTAGGATAGTTGAATTGAAATTTTATCTTTGTCGGGAAATTACTATTACAGGATAAATGAAAAGAACCGCTTCAATTTTCACAAAGCTTACTTTAGGCGTGATGGTGGCTGCAGGGGTGGCTGCGTGCAACCAAAACAAAACGGATAAAACCACACCGGCAACTACTTCATCTTCAACTACTCCAACAGAAGCTCCGTCATCAGATAAGGCAGCTATTGTTTATGTTAACTCTGATACCCTGCTGAAAAGATATGATTACTTTAAAGACATGAGCAAACGCCTTGAAGATAAAGGTAAAGCAGCTCAGTCTGACCTGCAATCAAAAGGCCTGGCTTACCAGCGTGAGGTTGCCGACTATCAGAAAAATGCTCAAACCATGAGTGCCGATCAACGTCAGTCGACCGAGCAGCGTTTGGCTCGTAAACAACAGGAGCTACAGGCTTATTCCCAGAACGCTAATGCAGCTTTCCAGAATGAATCTGCTTCTGAAAATCAGAAATTGTATGATAAGATTGCCGATTTTGTAAAACAATACGCTAAAGAAAAAGGCTACAAAATGGTTCTTACCTTCTCTAAAGCGAATCCGACTGTACTTTACGGCGATCCAAGCCTTGACGTTACTGCCGACGTAGTGAAGAGATTGAACGACGCTTATTCAAAAGACAAAAAATAATTCGATTTACGAATTTAGAATTACGACTTACGATTTTAAAAGCCCTGGTTTTTTAGCCGGGGTTTTTTATTTTCGAATCAGATGGTGCAACTTGAGGATTTGTGATTAATTTAACCACAGAGTACCGAGACAATATTTGAGCATTAATCTATTAAAACTCCTTCTCCTCCGTCCGAAGGACTCTTATGGAGGAGAGGGCCGGGGAGAGGTTATGAACGAACACGAAAAGTTTATGCGGATAGCTATTGAGCTGTCTGAACAGAATGTTAAAGATGGACTTGGCGGACCATTCGGAGCGGTTATTGTGAAGGAGGGCGAAGTGATTGCTGCAAGCGCTAATATGGTGGTACCCACTAATGACCCTACTGCACATGCCGAGGTCTCTGCCATACGCCTGGCCTGCCAAAAACTCGGTACTTTCAACTTAAAAGGTTGCGTAATCTACACCAGTTGTGAACCGTGCCCTATGTGCCTTGGCGCCATTTACTGGGCTCACCTGGATCATATTTATTTTGCCAATACCAAAGCCGATGCCGCCGCCGTAGGCTTTGATGACCAGTTTATTTACGAAGAAATAGACCGACGCATGGAACACCGCAAACTCCCCATTGTACAACTCATGCGCGATGAGGCCCAAAAAGCCTTTAAATTATGGGAGATCTCGGATTTGAAAATAGACTATTGATGATGTCGAATTTCGGATTTTCGATTTCGGATTTATTTTAGTTGCCTGTCTATTGCCTCGTTCTTTAAATCAGAATGTATGGCTTATCCTTGGCAATTCCTTCAAAAATTCTAAAATCTCAATTCAACATACAAATCCGAAATCGAAAATCCGAAATCGGAAATCAAATCAATCTCCTTCCTCATTTCCCACTTCAAAGAATCCACCTTGCAGATCATCAATTTCGCGACGGTCTTTTTTGGTTGGGCGGCCGGCGCCCCGGTCGCGGCGGAGCACAGGGGCCTGGAACATCGATTTGAAGCCGTGCGTTTCCTGTACGGGTGTTAGATCCTCGTAAAAATTAACAGCCGTTTTGGCGTCTACCCGGTTTTCGAGGAGGCCCGTTACCTTCACCACTTTCTTTTCTATTCCTTTGGAGATATTGTAGATCTCGCCTACCTTAACCTCATGTGAGGGTTTTATGTTATTGCCATCCAGCTTCACACGTCCGGCCTTGCAGGCATCGGCCGCAAGCGTACGTGTTTTAAAGATGCGGATGGCCCAGAGGTACTTATCTATTCTTAATTTTTCTTTTTCAGGCATGATTGATCAGTCTCACTTATCAAATAACTGCAAAAATACGAGGTTTAATTGTGATGAGCCAATACTGCCTTTTATTCTTCTGCATTAACTTCAATTTTGCTGAAAGACTTGTTATTAATATCGTAAAGGGCATGCCAAAAATCTTTTCCGCCGTTCTCATTTTCATTCACATCATCGAAGTTATACTTTATCTCATCCCCACATTTTTACTATCTTCGTGCCCAATTAGTAAGGTTCAGATTTCAAACAAATTGAGCGTCAAAGCTTTTACTAAATATCAAAACATTTCGCAATAAATTTAAACATGTTAACCGATCTTAGAAATTTAATAGAGGAAGCCTGGGAAGACAGGTCGTTGCTCACTGAAAACGCCTACATTAACGCTATTGAAGCTGTTATTGCTCGTCTTGATCGTGGCGAACTACGTGTGGCCGAAGTGGTTACCGGCCGGTGGCACGTGAACGACTGGATTAAAAAGGCTGTAATCCTTTACTTTCCCATCATGTCTATGGAAGAGATCAAAGTTGGTCCTTTTGTATTCCATGACAAAATGAAGTTAAAAACCGACTATAAAAAAGCTGGTGTCCGTGTAGTACCGCACGGTATTGCCCGTTATGGCGCTTACCTTGCCAAAGGCGTGATCATGATGCCTTCTTATGTTAATATCGGCGCTTATGTTGACGAAGGTACTATGGTTGATACCTGGGCTACCGTTGGTTCATGCGCACAAGTTGGTAAACATTGCCATCTCAGCGGCGGTGTAGGCATTGGCGGTGTGCTGGAGCCTGTACAAGCTTCACCGGTTATTATTGAAGATAACTGTTTCATTGGCTCACGTGCTATTGTTGTAGAAGGTGTGCACGTAGAACAGGAAGCTGTTTTAGGTGCGAATGTTGTACTTACTGCCTCAACCAAGATCATTGACGTTACAGGTGAGCAACCGGTTGAATATAAAGGCCGGGTACCTGCACGTTCTGTAGTGATCCCAGGTTCTTACACCAAAAAATTTGCAGCTGGCGAATACCAGGTACCTTGCGCCCTCATCATTGGCAAACGTAAAGAATCAACCGACAAAAAGACTTCTCTTAATGATGCATTAAGGGAGAATAATGTTGCGGTGTAAAGGCTTGGTTATTGCAGCTTAGCAATTTAAGAACCCTGTCGAAATACATTTTCAACTTTAATAATAACATTCTAGCGATGGGTTTGAAACCCATCGCTATTTTGATTTAAAAACAATCAAATTTTAAGCGTTTAGTCCTTCCCCAATGAAGATCGGATACGATGCCAAACGTGCTTTCCTGAACCGTACCGGGCTGGGTAATTACAGCCGGTGGCTCATTGAGGGTATGGCTAAGTATCACCCGGAGAACGACTATTTTCTTTATACGCCTAAACTCAATCCCGATATTCGTTTTGATCTTCCTGAGCGATATCAGCACGTTCATACCATCACGGCTAAAATTAAACTGCTAAGTTCCGTTTGGCGTACTAAAGGCATCGTCGATGATTTGAAGCGCGACGGTATACAATTGTATCATGGCCTCAGTCACGAACTGCCGCTGAGTATCAAAAAAAGTGGGATCAAGTGTGTCGTAACCGTGCATGATCTCATCTTTATGCGATTCCCACAGTACTTTGGAGCTATCAACTGCGCGATTTATAAGGCCAAGCTGCAATATGCCTGTAATAATGCAGACAAGATCATCGCCATTAGTCAGCGTACTAAAGACGATCTTATAGAACTGCTTAAAATTGATCCGGAGCGAATAGAGGTGATTTATCAGAATTGCGCTCCGTCGTTTTCGTTTGCGCTGCATCCTGACACAAAAAAAGCGGTGCAGCAGAAGTATAATCTGCCCAAACGGTTTCTGCTGAATGTGGGCACTATTGAGCCTCGCAAAAACCTGATACTGCTGGTTAAAGCGCTGCCTTCCGTTAATTACAAAACGCCGCTGGTTGTAGTTGGCAAGCCCACAAAATACTTGGAGGAGGTAAAAAAGTATATTGCAGAAAATAACCTTACCGACCGCGTTATCTTTTTGCATGAAGTTACATTTGCCGAACTGCCCGCAATTTATCAGCTGGCAGAAACGTTTATCTATCCATCAAGGTACGAGGGCTTTGGTATCCCGATAGTGGAGGCGTTGCGGTCGGGCGTGGCGGTAATTGGCGCAAAGGGCTCCTGTTTGGAAGAAGCCGGCGGACCGGATAGTTTGTACACCAATCCTGACGATGAGCAGGAGCTGGCCAAATTAATTAACCGGGTGTTGCGCAATAAGCAATTAAAAGAAGAAATGATCCTGAAAGGATATGAATATGCACATATCTTTGATGATGAAAAACTTTCTAATCAATTATTCAATTTATATCAAAAAGTAATTAATGCTTAGAGACGAAGTAGAAAAAGCGTTAAAAGTAATTCAGGACGGCGGCATTATCCTCTATCCTACTGATACCATTTGGGGCATTGGCTGCGATGCCACCAATACCGAAGCCATTAAAAAGATATTTAAGCTTAAGCAACGCGACGAGGCTAAAAGCATGATCATATTGCTCGATACCGAAAACAAGCTGGAAAGCTATGTGCAGGAAGTACCGGCTATCGCCTATGATTTAATTGAGTATGCAGAAAATCCGCTTACCCTGGTGATGCCCGGTGCCAAAAACATTTCACCAGCGCTTATTGCTGCAGATGGCAGCGTAGGCATCCGCGTTAGTAGCCATCAGTTTTGCCAGCAGCTTATCCAGCGTTTGCGCAAACCTATCGTCTCTACTTCAGCCAATATTAGCGGCAGTCCATCGCCGCAAAACTTTTCCGAAATTGCTCAGGAAATCATTGATGGCGTAGATTATGTAGTTGATCTGGACCAGCATGACCTGAGCAAAAAAAAGCCATCAACCATTATGCGTATTGAGCCGGATGGCCGTTTTGAATTTATAAGACGATAAACTTTTGCCCATCCTACGCTTATTATCTGTAATTTTGGAATTGCATCGGTTAAGGCATATCATTGATGAGAGAGCATCTGCAACATCCCGTTTTTAAAATAATTTCAAGGCTTAGTGCAGAACATAATGTGCAAACCTTTGCCATTGGCGGCTTTGTGCGCGATCTGTTTCTGCATCGGCCCTCAAAGGATATTGATATTGTTGTATTAGGCAACGGGATTGATTTTGCCGAACAAGTAGCCAGAACACTTAAGGTTAAACTATCGGTTTTTAAAAATTTCGGCACAGCTATGCTCAAATACCAGGATGTGGAAATTGAGTTTGTGGGTGCACGTAAAGAATCATACCGGTCTAACTCACGCAAACCTATTGTGGAGAACGGAACGCTGGAGGATGATCAGAAACGTCGCGATTTTACCATCAATGCTTTGGCCATTGCGCTTCACCCTGACCAGTTTGGAGAATTGATAGATCCATTTAGCGGCCTGGACGATCTGGACAACCGGTTGATCCGTACGCCACTAAATCCGGAAGAGACCTTTTCTGACGATCCGCTACGTATGATGCGGGCCATCCGTTTTGCCTCGCAGCTTACTTTTAAGATAGACGAAATAGCTGTCGAAGCTATAAAGACCAATAAGGAACGGATCAAGATCGTCTCACAAGAACGGATCACGGACGAACTGAATAAGATCGTACTTTCACCACAACCATCCCTTGGGTTTAATTACCTTTTTGATACCGGCTTGCTGCACCTCATTTTTCCGCAGATGACTGATCTGTATGGCGTAGAATATATCAACGGCAAGGGGCACAAGGATAACTTTTATCATACCCTGCAGGTGCTGGACAATATTTCGCTCTATACAGACGACCTTTGGTTGCGCTGGGCCGCCATATTACATGATATTGCTAAACCCGCTACCAAACGTTTTGAAAACGGCCACGGCTGGACCTTTCACGGGCATGAAGATAAGGGTGCACGTATGGTGCCTAAAATATTTGCACAGCTTAAACTGCCCCTCAACGAGCACATGAAGTTTGTGCAAAAAATGGTTCAGCTACATTTAAGGCCGATAGTGTTGGCGCAAGAAGTGGTTACAGACTCGGCGGTGAGACGTTTGTTATTTGATGCCGGCGAGGATATTGATAGTCTCATGATGCTGTGTAACGCAGATGTTACAACCAAAAACGAATACAAGGTTAAGAAATACCGGCAAAATTTTGAGCTGGTTCAGCAAAAATTAAAGGATGTTGAAGAGCGCGACAGCATCAGAAACTGGCAGCCGCCGGTAACCGGATTCGATATTATGCAGCTTTTTGGCATTAAAGAAGGCCGGGAGGTAGGTATTATTAAAAATCAGATCAGAGAAGCCATTTTAGAAGGCGATATTCCGAACCAACGTGAGGCCGCCATCGAGTTCACCATAAAAAAAGGGGAAGAAATTGGCTTAAAAGTTGTGGCTAAAACAATTTGAATTAAAACACATTATTAATTTTGCAAAAATTCTACCAACTATAAATAAAATGGCAGTATATAGATTCAGGGTTTCATTTGAGGATTATGATGACATCGTTAGAGAGATTGATATTAAACCCACTCAAACTTTCGCTGAGCTTCATCAGGCAATTCATCAATCAACCGGTTACAATCCTGATTATTCTTCGTCCTTTTATGTAAGTAATGATCAGTGGACCAAGGGAGAAGAAATTGCATATAAGCCTAACCAGCGCAAGCAGGATCGTGGTGTAGCGCTGATGGAAAAATCAAAACTAACTAGTTTTATTGACGACCCGCATCAAAAATTTTATTACACCTTTAACTTCGACAGGCCCTTCGACTTTCACGTTGAGCTGGTCAAGATATTGGACGAGACCGCTGGTAAAACCTATCCGCTGGTTGTAAGAAGTGTTGGCGAAGCCCCTAAACAGTTCGGCAATACCTTTAACGCTGCTGCTGCAGCCGAGGACGAGGATTTTGACTTCCTTAACGAAATGGAATATAACGCCGACGAAGCTGAGGGCTTTGAGGAGATCAACGAAAGTGGTGAAGAAGGACATCGCGCCCGCGGCCATCATGATGAGCATGAAGAACACGGCGAAGACGACGAGTTTGGCGACGAGTTTTCAGATAACGACCATTATGATGAAGGTCTCTCACGTGATAGCGAAGATTATTAAGCGTTTTCACTTTAACATTTTAGCCGGTTAATAAATCCTTTAATGGCAGCTCAAAAAACCTTACTGGTTATAACCGGCCCAACTGCTACAGGCAAAACGGCGGCAGCAGTTGAGATTGCACAGCGATTAAATACGGAGATCGTTTCCGCCGATTCAAGGCAGTTTTACCGGGAAATGTCCATCGGAACAGCCAAACCATCGGCTGAGGAGCTCTCTGCGGTAAAACATCATTTTATCGACTCACATTCTATTCACGACAATTTTACTGTTGGTAATTTTGAGAAAGAAGGCCTCGCGGCAATTGAATCACTTTTTCAGCAACATGATGTTGTATTGCTCGTTGGCGGCTCGGGTTTATTTATCAAAGCTATTTGCGACGGTTTTGATGAGCTGCCTCAGGCAGCGGCGGGGGTTCGTGAAACATTGAATGAGGCCTTTAATGCGCACGGTATCAATTTCCTGCAAGAAAAGCTAAAGGCAGTTGACCCCACATATTACCATCAGGTTGATCTTAATAACCCCCAACGACTTATTCGTGCCCTTGAAGTATATGAGAGCACCGGGAAGCCCTTTTCATCGTACCGTACGGCTCCGGTAAATGCCCGTCCGTTTAATATTGTTAAAATAGGTTTAACGCTGCCACGCGAGCAATTGTATGACCGCATCAATAAGCGTGTAGATCAGATGGTGGCACAGGGATTAGTGGAGGAGGTAAGATCGCTTCTACCCTATCGCCACCTTAATGCGCTGAACACGGTGGGATACAGCGAGCTCTTTGATTACTTTGACGGTAAAATAGGTCTTGACACAGCAATAGACCTTATAAAACAAAATACCAGGCGATTTGCCAAAAGACAACTCACCTGGTTTAGAAAAGATACTTCTATCCAATGGTACAATCCCATAGAATTGAGTATCGAAGATATTTTACTTCAGCTTTAGTAAATACTGGCCGTAGCCGCTTTTGATATATTTTTGCGCCAGGGCGTTAAGCTGCTCACGGTTAATAAAGCCCATGCGGTAGGCAACCTCCTCAATACAACCAATCTTAGTATCCTGGCGTTTTTCAATTACACGCACAAACTCGGTGGCATCACTTAACGAGTCGAATGTTCCGGTGTCAAGCCACGCGGTCCCGCGGTCCATTACGCCTACCTGCAAGTTGCCTTGCTCCAGATAATATTTATTGACATCGGTGATCTCATATTCGCCTCGTGGAGACGGCTTTATATTTCTGGCAATTTCTACCACGTTATTATCGTAAAAATATAGGCCAGGTACAGCATAATTAGATTTCGGCTGCACAGGTTTTTCTTCAATAGAAAGCGCCTTAAAGTTATCGTCAAACTCAACAACACCGTAACGCTCAGGATCGGCCACAGCGTACGCAAAAATTGCAGCTCCCTCAACATTATTAAACGACTGAATCAGCTCACTAAAGCCGGACCCATAAAAGATGTTATCACCCAGAATGAGTGCTACCTTGTCATCACCCACAAACTCTTCGCCAATTACAAAAGCTTGTGCCAGTCCATTAGGTTTTTCCTGTATCGCATACTCAAAACGGCAACCAAGCTCCGTGCCGTCGCCAAGTAAACGTTTAAAACCAGGGTTATCTTCTGGCGTTGTAATGATCAGAATTTCATTAATACCCGCCAGCATTAATACTGACAAGGGGTAGTAAATCATCGGCTTATCATAGATAGGCATAAGTTGCTTACTTATGGCCTTTGTGATTGGGTAGAGGCGGGTGCCAGATCCCCCGGCTAAAATTATTCCTTTCATTAATTCAGAGCATTAATACATTTAACGAGACTTTCGCGCCAGTATGGTATCTTAATTTTAAAAGTATCTTTTATTTTGGTTTTATCCATTACCGAAAACTTCGGCCGTACCGCACGGGTAATATACTCTGCTGTTGTTACAGGCAACACACTTGTTTGTTTGCCGGCAATATCAAAAATGGCTACAGCAAAGTCATACCACGAGGTTACGCCTTCATTACTGTAGTGGTATAAGCCATAGGCAGTGTTGCCAGAGGTTATAATTGTTACAATAGTTTCCGCCAGGTCAACGGCATAAGTAGGCGTACCAACCTGATCCGCAATTACGCGTAGCTCCGGCCTTTCGCTACCCAAACGCAGCATCGTTTTAACAAAATTGTTTCCATACTCTGAGTATAGCCAACTGGTGCGCAAGGTAAAATATTTGTCGGTTTGCTCTGCAATTACCTGCTCGCCTTCCAGCTTGGTAAGGCCGTAAACATTGATAGGATTTGCGGCATCGGTCTCGGTAAGCAGTTGAGGAACATTGCCCTCAAAAACAAAGTCTGTTGAAACGTGGATTAAAACGCTATTGAACTTCTTAGCTAATTTAGCCAGGTTTTCAGCGCCGTCGCGGTTTATTTGGCGTGCGCGGTCAACATCATCTTCGGCTTTATCAACCGCTGTATAAGCGGCGCAATTTACGATGTAGGCAGGCTGATGTTTTTCAAATAGGTTTTGTAATGCGGCCTCATCAAGGATGTTAGCCTCTTTTTCATCCGGAAATATAAACCCTTGTATATTTTTTTCTTCTGTTACTTTTTTCAGGCAATGCCCTAACTGCCCTGAAGCTCCAAAAATTAAAGTTGTAGTCATCTATGATCGAGTAGTTATCTTATATGTCGCGAAAATCAATCACTAATTCCGCAGCATATTGGTATCCATTGGTAAATGTTTTAGTGATTATACATTACAATATTAACCATAAATCTTCTATCGCGGCAAATTATTCCATTTTAGTTGTAACCACCCGATCATTCATCGAAATATACTTAACCAGTTCTTGATCAGGTTCAACTGCTGCAATCTGATTCAGGAAATCGTTCATAACGTAGTCTATGGAAAGTCGCCTTTCTGCATAATGCCGGGCATTGGTTTGTATGCGGCTATTGTCTGAATCGATGTTGCGGCGAATAACGTCGACCAGGACGGCCTCATTTTCAGGTTCGGCTACCAGCCCGATATTATTTAAAGCAACAACAGTATGTAAACTGGTTCCGGGGTTGGCAGTAACAACGGCTACTCCACCTACAGCCAAAATGGTGGTTAGTTTTGATGGCATCACCAGATCGCTGGCATTCTTTTTCTGCAATATCAGGTGCAGGTCTGCCATATTTAAAAAGCTGTTAAACCTTTCTCTGGCTTGCAATGGTAAAAATGTAACATTATTTAGGTTCTTTTGAGCCGCCCTTTTGACCAGCGACTCCTTATGCGCTCCATTACCACACACTATAAATTTCACGTGCGGATTTAGTATTCTTTCGGCTACGTCCAGTATCAATGAAAGCCCCTGTTTTTCACCTAAGCTACCCGAGTATAAAACCACGAAATCATCTTCATCCAAACCCCACTCCTTTTTCAATCCGCGTTTGTCTCCCAAAGGGTAATTACGAGTTACATCAACCCAGTTAGGGAAACTGATCACCTTCCGGTTCACTTTATTGAGCGTTTTACGGATCATACCCGGCGAGATAGTGCTTACAAAATCGGACCGTTTTAAAATAAAACGCTCAACAGACATCATGGCCGATATAACCGGTCCTCCTTTTAACATATTAAGCTCCTTTGCGGCGTCTATCTGCAGATCCTGAATATGATAAATTACCTTAGTCCCCCTGATCCATTTAAACAGTAACGCTATTAGCCCTAAATGAAACGGCGGTGCAACGGTAAGGACATAATCATATTTTCTACTGAATAAAAGCTGAACCATTATCACTAATGAGGTGATAAAGAAAGTGGCCTCCTGTAGCATCCTTTTTGCTCCTGTAGGCTTTTTAGGCACATAAAACGGGCAGCGGTAAATGCTTATCATACCATTTGCAGCACTTTCTTTTTTGTAAAATAGATTTTTGTAGGGCTTTTGTACCTCCCAGTACGGGTAATAAGGATAAGCGGTAACAACCGTGCAAGGGTGGCCTTTTTGAGCCAACCAATCAATCATTTCGGTATTGTATTTACCTATGCCTATCATTTCGGGCCTGTAGTTAAGCCCTAAGAAAAGAAATCGCGCTTTATTTATCTCCGGCACATCGTCGTTTTTAAATTGTTTCAAAATCAGTAATTGTCTCTTAACACGTCGGCAAGCACCACTTTCTAACTGATTTATAAGCGACTCTTCAAATACTTCTTCAATGCCCGTCAGGCGTTTCGGCTATAAACCTGCTTATAAAAATCAATAGTCTGCTGTGTACAATTCTTCCAGCTAAATTTTCCTCCTTGTTTAAGTCCTTTTTGTTTAGCTTCAGCTCTATGATCTTCATTTTCCAACTTTTTGATCCCGACTTTACACTCCTCTAAATTCAGGTCGTCAAATAAAACGGCCGCATCTCCCGCCACCTCCGGAATTGAAGACCGGTTTAAAGCCAGCACCGGACATCCAGTCTTCATCGCTTCGGCTACCGGTATTCCAAAGCCTTCATAAAAGGACGGATATACCAGGCAATGGGCTGCATTGTATAATATATTTAATCTACTATTTTCAATATTGTTTGTATTAATTACCCGATTTAACAAATTTTTAATTCTTAGATCATTTATTTCATTTTTACTAAAAGAAGCTCCAACTACAACTAGCTTGTAGTTGGGCAATTCCTGTAGCAGTTGCAGCAAAAAATCAAAGTTTTTATAGCGCGCGCGGCTGCCCACAAACAATAAAAACCTGCCGTCGGTGATATTTAACGAGGTCAGAAAATCGATATCATCTTTGCTAAAGTTTGGTTTTTCAAAATAGCTGTCGCTTACGCCGTTGTAAATCACGGCCACCTCTTTGCCTTTGATATTGCAGAACTTATTCAGATCATTAAGCGTGTTATTTGAAACACAGATAACCCCCTGTGATCTATTTATTGCCTGGTATTTGAGATTATTGTGTATCAGCCTTTTATGCCAGGGAGCGTAATAGTTGTGCGTAAAATCGTGCACGGTAGTAATCTCCGTGATTTGACCTTTTCCTATCGGTCGCCGATAAAAGCTGGAATGATATAAACAAGAACCATCAATAGGAATATTAACCGGACTGAGGCGGGCTAAAAAAGCTGAACTGTTTTGCTGAGAAATAATTCTTTGCCTTTCGGGCACTTTAAGCCGCTGCCAGCAACAATTAAATTCGGCATCCTTCGCATCTACAAAAAAGGGGGCTACAGATGGGTCTCGCAATAAGGCCGATGAAATTTCATACCAATAATTTGAAATGCCACCCTGCTTTTCCTTGGAATAAATGATATTGTCTAATACGATCTTTATTGGTAGCATCAAATCAATTAAGTTGCTGTTGAAAAATTACTTAACTGGTGCGGCTTAAACCTGGTGCCGGTTTTCTTTATTCTGAATGCAGAGCCAAAAAGAATGGGCAAAATAAGCGGATAAATAAGTTGAAGGCTAAAGGCCGAAAATTGAATCGTATTACTGAAATTACTGTAACCAATAAGGTTAAACATCATGGCAATTCCTGTAACCCTAAACAGTAACGACTTAGCCATCAACACATAATACCAGTTCACCAGAAAGATAAAATAACAAAAAGTAAGCGCCATACCCATCCACGAAAAATAAGAGTAAGAGTTGGCATATAGCGTGCCGACATTTAAGAAATCGTTCATCTGTTTAAACTGCCGCTGTTTGACATCGAGCACCATATCTGCTCTTTTAGTAATAAAATCGGGGAGCCACTCATATATCATAAAGCTTTCGAGATCGGGCCGCACGTTAACCTGGCTATTAATGTTATACTGTAAGTTTCCCACTGGCGAACCGACGTATAAATATCCCCAATAAAACTCATTGGGGATAGGGCTGTTAAGAAATGCTTCTGTAACACCGGATGCTTTTGGAATAAAAGTAGAATCGCCATTAGCCGAACGGAGATTACCCAAAAAACCGAAAACATAAATAGTCCCCAACCCCGCCATTGCCAGGCCAAATACTTTTTTAAGCGATACTCTCCTCTGCGAAATGGTATAGATATAGCCCGCCCCTAAAATAATGTACATAATATTGGAGCGCTGCAGCAGCAAAATAAACAGGACAATAGTTGCGAGAAAAATTATAAATAAGGACCGCTTTCGGTTTGATACATACTGATGGAAAACGAATAAAGCAAAAAATAATGTGAATGTAACAGCGAAAACATGCAGTACCGGAATACCAAAGTTTTGGCCACCCTGGTAGGTCTCCTCGCCTCCAGAGAGCGAAAATAAGGGTATGCGCCCTTCATAGAGGCAATCAAGAAAGAAGAAAATATACAAGCCGAAAATTATAATCCAATTGTATTTAAAAACGGGAATAGGATTGTATTTAAAAGGGAAAGTTGTTTGTATTACAAAACCCAGAAACAAACACACCAAAAAAGTGGCGCCGTAAAACAAAAACAATGCTGTGCTTATTGACGGAAAAAGCGTTGACCACCCCAGGCTGTAAACCAGAAACGGAACCGAAAAGGTTGCGATGTAAATAAAGTTGGGGTTGGCTAATCGCTTCATTATCCCGTATACAAAACGTGTTCAAGCCGCTGCACGGCGTTTGTTAAAAAATAACCTTCGGTAAGCAGGGCTCGCTGCTTTAAAGCATTTGCCCGCATTTCACTGTAGCTCTCCTCGCTGGTACTCACCAATTGTTGAGGCAGCTCCATTAGACTATTAACGCACAGCCCTAAATGGTTTGCCTTTACGTACGCTGCCATAGCCGCCGTACATGGCACAATTACAGGCAGCCCGGATGTTAGATACAATGAGATTTTGTGCGGTGTATTGTATTTCAGATACTCACCCATGAGGCCGGTACAGCTGTCAATACTAGGGCCATCCCATATCAGCCCGAACCTTCCTTCAATTACGTTAACAATTTCATCGGGCGAGAAAACACCTTTCCACCTCACATTCTGACCATCCTTAATTGTTTTTGAGGCAAAACCCGGACCGTAAATACCGAAGCTGATAGAAGAGAGTTGTTTGAGATCGCGCAAAAAAACACTGCGTCCAAGGTTGCCTGCAAATACTACATCGGTACCGTTATTATTGTTTGTGGTAATATTCTTTTTGTTAACCAGGTAATCAAAAAGGATTATTTCTACAATCTTTCCGGTGTAGCCGTTATTTTTTAACCATGCACTCATGGCTGGGTTATGTGCAATTACACCATCATAACGGCACAGAATCTTTATTTCCCTTTTTATCTTTTCAGCGCTATCAGGTGAGCGTATCGCATCAATATCATGGATAATACAGGCCACCTTGCAACCCTTTGTTTGCAAGGCGCGGATAAAGCGGCCCATGTAATTATTGATACCCAACAAAGGATACTGAATAAGGACCAGTGAGCCCGGCTGTATCTTGATGCGATAATAGAACATCAGGCATACCAGCCTCAGAAGGTTGAACGGCAACAGGCGCCGCTTCTTCAAAAAAGATATTTCAAGATCAATAAAACCGTTGTTGAGGAGAATTTGCCGGCAGTCTTCAACTGCTTTGCTGCCGGCATGCTTATATCGAACATTATTAAGCCTGATGTTGAAATGGTATTTCTCCATGTCGCACTACTGAAGTTGATCAGCAGCCTTTTTAAGGGCCGAACCAATGATCTGGTGCATATCGTAATAGCGGTACTCTGCTAACCGGCCTCCAAAAATCACATTCTTCTCGGCCTCGGCCAGTTGCTGGTATTTTTTAAACACTTCAGTGTTCTTCGCATCGTTGATGGGGTAATACGGTTCCTTCTCCGCAGTCCACTCCTGGGGGTACTCCTTCGTGATTATAGTTTTGGGCTGTGTGCCAAATTCAAAATGTTTGTGCTCAATAATACGGGTATAAGGTATATCTCGCTCGGTATAATTGACTACCGCATTACCCTGGTAGTTCTCCTGATCCAGGGTCTCGTGTTCAAAGCTCAGGCTACGGTATTCAAGCTGGCCGAAACGGTAATCATAGTACTGGTCTATTTTGCCGGTAAAAACAATATTGTGTGCAAGTGCATCCCAGGTTTCTTTCTCTTCAAAATAATCAACGTTTAAGCGCACCTCAACGCCTTTCAGCAGCCCTTCGGTAAGCTTATTATAGCCCCCAATAGGTATACCCTGGTACTTGTCGTTAAAATAATTATTATCAAAAGTGAACCGTACTGGTAGGCGCTTGATGATAAAAGCAGGCAGATCACGGGCATCTCTGCCCCATTGCTTTTCAGTGTATCCCTTTATCAGTTTATAATAAATATCTGTGCCCACAAGCGAAATAGCCTGCTCTTCAAGGTTAAGCGGATCTTCTATCCCCGCGGCTTTAATTTGCTCCTGTATCTTAGCTTTGGCTTCGGCAGGCGTCTTTACCTTCCAGAGCTGGTAAAAGGTGTTCATGTTGAAAGGCAGATTGTATAATTCGCCCTCATAAATGGCCACCGGACTATTGGTGTACCGATTAAATTCTACAAAGGAGTTAACATAGTCCCAGATATACTTATCATTAGTATGAAAAATATGTGCGCCATACTTGTGTACATTAATATCTTCCACTTTTTCGCAATAGATATTGCCACCGGCATGCGGCCGCTTATCTATTACGAGACACTTTTTTCCTTTTTTCGTTGCTTCATGCGCAAATACGGCGCCAAACAACCCAGTACCTATAATTAGGTAGTCATATTGTTTTTGCATAGATAGATGTAAAAATTTATTTCAGGTATTTATGTGTTGAGTAGCGGGATTTAAATTTGTCATAAAAGACAGGTTTGGTTGACCAGAAATTATATATAAAAGCGTCCTGAATATTTTTGGATACGGGAGTGGGCTCAAGTGTTCTTCTGAACTTCAAAAACCTGATGTATCCTTCAATTACATAAAGAAGTCCCTGCAAGCCGCCCCGTCTTACATACTTCATGTTATTTAGTAATATGCGGTTGAGATACTTCCAGCGGTCGGTTGAGAAGTTCTTATAAACAATAGCGAGTTCATTGCGCACGGAGAAAATCTTGAGCCGCTTGCTGGTACGGTTCAAGCTGCTGGTGCGATGGGTTACATGGCAGTTCTCAAAAAACCTGATCTTGTATCCTGCAGCGAGGCATCTTATACCATATTCATACTCATGGGTGTAAATAAACAACCACTCGGCAAAGCCCCCTATTTGCCGATATACCGTTTTCCGTATAATCGCTCCACAACCAATAAAACCAATATAGTCCTGTCTATCTTTCAGGTAATCTGTTGGGAAAGCGCCACCACTAACGTTGAGCGCAAGTATGCCTACCTCCGGGTGTTCATCCAGATAGTCCAGCGCCTCGTCTACCCCGTCCTCAACGTTACTATCATCGTCCAGCACAATCAGGTAAGGACTGGCAGCCCGCTCAAAGGCATCATTCCACCCGGCCACGCCTATATTGACACTACGCTCTATGAGCAGCACGTTTGGAAAAGCTTGTTTTACCGAGGCAACACTATTATCTGATGAAGCATTATCTACAACTATCACCTCAAAATCATCGCGGCCTGCCATCAGCCGGTAAGTTTCTTGAAGCGTAGATAACAACTCCTTTTTCCTGTTATAGTTTAAAATACAAAATGAAACACGCATGCTCAACTTATTACTTTGCCTGATTTACCTTTCTTTCTATCAACATAGCATCAGTGAAATTGATTTTGGCGCTGCCATAAAAACCATTGCCAACCACTGCGATTTCAAAATCATCAGACGCATGTTTAACACATGTCTAGCTTCCTTTTATAATTCATCAGTACTCATAACTCACATTACAATCTGTTGTTCAAAAATCATTAAAGCGCGGGCTACTATCTGGTCCATATTATAATACTTATAGTCGGCCAAACGGCCACAAAATATTACGTTCTTTAGTTTCTCAACCTCCCGCTTGTACTTGCGGCACAGCTCATGATTATCTTCCCGCGGGATGGGATAATATTTCTCCATACCATCACCGGCAAGCAATGAATATTCGCGGGTTATAGTTGTCACGTTACTTTTTTGCCCGGTTGCGTGTTTCCATTCAACAATGCGGGTAAAATCATAATCGTTAGGATAGTTTATCTGTTGATACTCCTGATAATACTCCTGGGCAAAGGTTTCGTGCTCAAAACGCAGCGACCGATATGGCAGCTTCCCGAACTGATAGTCGAAGAATGAATCGATCGGGCCGGTATAAATCATTCGGTTAAATTTGATGTCATTCATAACGCTGCGATAATCGGTTTGCAGCATTAGGGAAATATTCGGATGATTGAGCATCGACCTGAACATTTCGGTATATCCATACTTTGGTACCCCCTGGTAGATATCAGTAAAATAACGATCGTCTCGATTGGTGCGGGTGGGTATACGGGCGGTTACACTTGGTGCAAGGTCCCTCGGGTCAATTTCCCACTGTTTAAGGGTATATCCTCTGAAAAACTTGCGGTAGAGATCTTCTCCTACCTGGCTAATTACCATCTCCTCGGAGTTTTTAGGATTACTGATAGGTACTTTTACACTGTCGTAGTATAGCTGAACTTCCTGCGGAGAATGAAGATTTAATCCATAAAGGGTATTTAATGTATCATGATTAATCGGGATGGGCAGCAATAAGCCATCTACATATGTTTTAATCCTATGGTAGTGAAACCGCCACCCAGTAAAGCGAGAAAGGTAGTCGAAAACCTTTTTATCGTTAGTATGAAACCAATGAGGGCCGTATTTATGAATCAATATACCTGCTTCGTTGTAATAATCATAAGCGTTGCCAGCTATATGGTTCCTCCTGTCAACAATCAATACCTTTTTATTTAGCTGCGAGGCTATCCGCTCAGCCAGTACACTTCCAGCGTATCCGCACCCCACTATCAGATAGTCGAACATTAATACTGTTAGTTTAAGTTTAAGTATATTTTTTGCATCAGGTACTGGTCAACGGGGCCAAATGAGAAATGGAAAACTATACCCTGCGTTGTAACCGGAATTGTCAGTCCCTTTTCTACACTATAGTCATATATCCCAACTTCATCGCCGGCCATTTCACTTTGGGTTGCTCCGGCTAATACGTCGGCCAACATATTGAGACGGGTGTATTGCTGGCCACGCTCCTTGCCCTTCCATAAATTTGCCCATTTGTTGAACAATTTTTGCCGGCTTATTACTTTATCGTAGCCGGCTTGCACCTTCCATCCGCCCATAGATTCCCATACCTGATGTGAAAAAATTATAGCACCTATTGAGTAACGATGCGGACAAAACAGATCCTGAAAGTTATTTTGCTGATTGGCTAAAAATGTTGCTGCGGTTTTGTCGACATTGAGGCATTTGTTCCAGATAAACTCATTTACCAGTTTATCATTCCACACAGCAACGTCCATGCATCCCTGTTTTAACTCAACCTTGGGAAAATGGTTTTTAAATTCTTCGGTTATGTTCATCACGTCCATAAATGGCAACCATCCAAAACCGTTTATGGGTATAATTACAGAACCGAAGCTCATGTTACGGTAATTTCTGTTATAAACATCGATAAAGGGCGTGGTCCAGTTCTCAGCAACAAGGATGTCGTCATCCATCTTAATATAGATATCCGACTTTAGTTGTCTGATCACCTCATTCTGGATCTGAGACACCTGATTATAAGGGGTTGTGTAAATATTGATAAACGGATAGTTGTCTTTAAACATCCTTACCACTTTTGCATTGGAGGTTGATGGCCGGTTATTTAATATCCAAAGGTCAAAATCGTTCCAATCGGTATATTTAATTATTCTATGCAATACCTTTTCGAGCATGTTGGGCCTGTCATGCGTAAGCAAGAGGATAGGGACTTTGTTTTTCATTTATGTTTTTCGGTGTTCAATATGGTAATGAGTACATACACAGTCCGCTTACTCAACATTGGCGGTAAAATTTTTAGATCTGAGAGCACCGAGGCACTTAAAAACAAAAGGTGGCATCTTAAATTCCGGGAAGTACGACTGTTTGAGCTTGTAATATTTTTTAACCAAAATATTTTTTAGGGTCAGGTCAGGATAGTCGGCGTTACTAAATGGCGTCAGTTTAAGATAGTCCCAATATAATTTCTTGTAGGGTGGATTATGTAAATACAACCAGGGCTTAAACGGGCCCGAATAATGAATAACGGTTGGAATATCGACGTGCGGGAGCACCTCTCCTACGGAATTGTATTTGGAGTCCATGTAGTCCCAGGAGTCAAAAAAATACATATTCAGCAGATCCTGATCCCACCAGGCTAGCTTGTCCATATATTGGTCGGCAAGTTGCATCAGATCATGGGCCGCATCTTTCTGTCGCCAGCCCTTCAGGTTGATCAGTAGTACTCCAGCATTAAAGTATCTGGTTACAGGGAATCCCATTTTATTAAGCCGTTCAATATGCCCTTCGAAACCATGATCTGAAACTCCTAAAACCATCAGATTGCGGAACTGATAGTCGGCCATTTCATGCAGCGAACCCGTTATTACAGTATCTGCGTCTAAAAACAAGAGTTTCTCAACAGATGGGGGAATAAGTTCTGTCAACATCAAACGAAAGTAAACCGCTTTTGAATAATGAAGATTAGTTCTGAACCGGCTAAATACGGATGAACTGATGGTTATCAGATTTACACCAACACCATATTTTCTTTCAACAAAAGCTAATGTGGTGTTCAATAAGGTAGAATGGACTATATCGTGGATAACATATAGTTTAAATGTTATGTCTTTATTATTCTCCAAAAGCGATACCAGCGTTACGGAAAAATGCTGTACAAACTTATCGTCAATCGTAAAAACTACGTTTAGCTCTCTGTTCATTACTTGCCTTAAATATTCTATCAACAATCAAAAATTACATTTCGGCCTCAAATGTGGGCTGCTGTAATCCTCGGGTAAGCTTATTGAGCGCTTTTTTGAACAGGACTATAGGTATCCTCAATAAAAGTGTGAGCGGTAAATCGGGCAAATAATAGTAATATGTTCCCTTCAAAAATACTCGGTGTACCCACCAGTTAATAATCATCCAGTCATAGTGTTTATTAAATGGATTTAACTTCTCCGGTACAATTAAAAATTTTAATTCTCGATGCCGGGCCAACTCCTTATCCTGCGTAGACGCATGCCTCGTAGTTTGCTGATGCAGTCTGAAATAATTAAGGGGCGTGGCTGTATAAGCTATTTTGCCAGGTCTGTTTAAAAGCTTACGCCAAAACATCCAGTCGCCGGCCATTTTCAAATTAACTGAGGCATTAAGAATATCAAGGTTATCCGGCTTAACAAACACAACACCACTTGCATTCGGAATGGTATTGCGATAACTTAGAAATCTATCTAGTTCAACCGCCGTATTCTCAATATAATTATGTTTCCATCTCCTCCTGTCCAGTGGATCAGCCCATTTTGAGAGATGAAGGAAGTTCCCGGCTTCATCCATCACCGAAGACTGGCAATAAGAAAGAATCAGGTCCGAATGTTGCTCAAACGGCCTCATCAAGGTACTCAGGAAATTGGTGTCAGCATAATCATCACTTTCTGCAATCCATATATAGCTGCCTTTTGCCAGCAAAAGCCCCTTTTGCCACTGCTTAAAAGTGCCGCCACTGTTGGTTTGATTAAACACAACCTGGCTTACTTTGGGATGAGCTGCATATTCTTCAATAATTTCCTTACTGTTATCGGTTGAGCAATCGTCTAATAAAATAACCTCGAAGTCCTTATAGGTTTGATTCAAAACAGAATCAATACGCTGTTTTAAAAACGGAGCATGATTATAATTAGGAATGATAACCGACACACAAGGCATATGCTCAACTATTTGATAATCAACTTTGTTATATTCATAAAGCCCCCGCTCAGCAACACAGTTAAGGACTTTGCAGTACGAACACTGCTTTACAGGAAATGTTTTACTAAAAGTTAATTGGAAATAAAACTTTGTTAATAATCAGGGAGACTACGCTATTCAAGCTCAAGCCAGATAAAACCTACCCGGTTTAACCGGCAACTCAATTATTTGGCATATAACCTTTGCTTAATATTTAAAATAACAGACCGGTTGATCAGGAAGGATGGTATAAGGAAGATTAATGAAACAAACCCAGTGTAAAAAATGAGTTTAAACCAGTTGTCAATTCTTTCAAAAGAGTTATGAAACGCAACATAAGCCAGCAATCCAAAAACGGAACAAAGCAGCACGGGTTGTAAAATTGACCTCAAGTAGGATGACAACCTAAAATGTTTGCGCTTAATTGCCACAAACGGCACATACCAGCATGAAGTTATGGTACCCGAGATTAATGTACCATATATTACACCGATAATTCCGTATCGATTACAGAGCCACAGAGAAATAACAATATTTAACGCACTTTCAATTAACGACATTAATGAGAAACCCTTCACAATGCCGGCAGCATTGAGACATACAGCTGTAACATGCATATAGGTGTGATGAATAAGATATAAGAAAGAAGCGCAGACAAGAAAAAAAGCCCCGGCGTAATATTGCTGACCTACCCACAATCTTAAGAAAGGTAATGTAATCAAAAGAATGAGCCAGAAGCCGGCGGTTGAGACCGTCATACTGAGTTTCATAATCTTATTATGAATGTTCCGGAACTTTTCTTCGTCATCTGCAATTTCTACAATACCCGGAAATGCATTATCTGATATCTTCCACACTATAGCCGACAGCAGCTCAGGCACACGGGTGGTTAACGAGTAAACAGATACTGCCGTTAATGACACCAGCGAACCAATCACTACCCTATCCGTTTGAAACACAATTTGTACTGCTATGCCGTTTAGAAAAATAAAAAAGCCATAGGAGAACATTTGCCGTAGCAGTCCTTTATCAAAATTACCCGGCTTCAGTTTAATATGACTGTAATACCTGCGAAAATAAAACAAGTTGATCAGCATATTGATCATAAAACTTGCCACCTGTGCATAGACAAAACTCCAAAGTTCATATCCTTTATATACAAACAGTACAGTGAGTAGCGTATTGCTCACCAATAAAATAAATGATAAAGAATTTGAAAGGGCTTGCATCTGGTGGGCAAAGAAGATACCCGATATAGAACGCAAAAGCATTTGCGCACCTACCAGCACGCATACAATAGTTACTATTGGCTTCACCTGGCTTTGATATTGAGGAGGCACATTAATTATCCTCAGCGCCAGGGGTGCAAGGATCAATCCTGTTAACGCAATCGCAACTCCAATAATAAGATAAACGCCAAAAGATGTGGATATGATCTTGTTAACTGTAATTTCATGTTCGGCGTCTTCAGCCCTGGTGGCGGCTAAAAAACGGCTTGCTCCGGCGCTCAAGCCAAAATCAAACTGGCCCAGGTAACCAATTAGCTGAAAGATAATAATGGATAAACCATATATCTGCGGATTTAATCCTTTTACAATTAAAGGTGTAGTTACAAGGCTTAATAAGGTTGAAACTATGGTAAAAAATTGAGAAGATAGAATTCCTAATAAAGTCGACTTGGTTCTGCCCATGGTGTATTTGCCGTTGCAATTTCTCCGTTAACCGTAGATCTGCTTTTTATATACATACAAAATTAGGGAAGCTTTTTACCGGCAAACCTGTTTATAGCAATGGCAGTTATCGTTGCACTATCTTGCCTTTCAGTAACTTCATCTCCCCCCAAACAAGGCTAAGTTCCTTCGCGCCTCGTATCCTTCAATGGCATTAGCTTAATGGAAGAACAGGTGCATTTATCGGTTTACTACAACTCTTACCATAACCTGATGGCTTCATTTTTGTTTTACCAAAATACACTAAAGCAAAAAGGCCCCAGAAACGGTAGTTTCTGAAGCCTTTAAAATAATCCGATAAAATATTTTATTCGAACTGATTCTTGATGGTATAACCAGAAGCCAGTAAAAGCTTTTCTTTGCGGAAATGGTCGAGGTCGCTTTCCATCATATCTTTAACCAGGGCAGCAAGATCATATTTTGGTTTCCAGCCCAGTTTAGTCATTGATTTGGTTGGGTCGCCAATTAACAGATCTACTTCTGTTGGGCGGAAGTATTTAGGATCAACGCATACCACTTCAGCGCCTGCTTCTAATTGAAAGTCGGGATTTGAGCATGATACTACGTAACCTTTTTCATTTACGCCTTCACCTTTAAACTCAATGGTAATACCTGCCTCAGCAAAAGCCATCCGTACAAATTCACGTACGCGAGTGGTTACGCCCGTTGCAATTACATAATCCTCTGGTTGGTCCTGCTGCAAAATGAGGTACATAGCCTCTACATAATCTTTGGCATGCCCCCAATCGCGCTGAGCATCCAGGTTACCTAAATAAAGCTTATCCTGAAGACCCATTGCAATTTTAGATGCCGCACGGGTAATTTTGCGGGTAACAAAGGTTTCACCACGTAAAGGACTTTCGTGGTTAAATAAAATACCGTTGCAGGCATACATGCCATAAGCCTCACGGTAATTAACAGTGATCCAGTAGGCATACATTTTAGCCACAGCATAAGGGCTGCGTGGATAAAACGGCGTAGTTTCTGACTGTGGAACTGCTTGTACCAAGCCATATAGTTCGGAGGTCGATGCCTGATATATCTTTGTCTTCTTCTCCAAACCTAAGATGCGAATGGCTTCGAGAATTCGCAATGTACCGATACCATCGGCATTGGCGGTATATTCAGGTGTATCAAAACTTACTTTCACATGCGACATTGCGCCCAGATTGTAAATCTCGTCGGGTTGAACCTGTTGAATGATCCGAATTAAATTGGTAGAATCCGTCAAATCGCCAAAATGCAATTTGAATCTTACATTCTTCTCATGCGGATCCTGGTAAAGGTGATCGATACGATCTGTATTAAAAAGTGAGCTTCTTCTTTTGATACCGTGTACCTCATAACCTTTTTCTAGTAAAAGTTCGGTCAGGTAAGCTCCATCCTGTCCGGTGATGCCCGTAATAAGTGCTTTTTTCATGATGTATGTATAATCTTCATAATCTGATCCTCTGGTCTATTTTCGAAGGCAGATCCATTTTTAGTTTCCTCTATTCTGCAAATATGCTTTATTTATTTCTCTTCCTTAGCTATCCATCAGTCTTTTCCACCAACTTTTCTTTTTGGTTTCTTCGGCATAGCCGCCATAGCCATAACCGCCATAGGCTCCTGTGCCGTAGGCTGTATAGCCGCTCTTCTGGGTTTTGATGTCATTCATGATCAGGTACATCTTCTTTACCTTCCGGTTGTACTCCAGGTCATTAACAATGTTAAGCTGGGATTTATAGGTGTAATCCTGTCTTACCACATACAGCGTCAGGTCGGCATACTTTTCCAGCATCAGTGCATCGGTTACCAGGCCTATC
>Ga0157372_10000297_pt1 | contig 55353 bp, 44 predicted proteins | sample C55metaG_FD_115307 | JGI IMG/M metagenome (GOLD analysis project Ga0157372, IMG submission 115307) | Corn rhizosphere microbial communities from Kellogg Biological Station, Michigan, USA - C5-5 metaG | ecosystem: Host-associated > Plants > Roots > Rhizosphere > Soil | place: USA: Michigan... | reverse complement strand
GGGCGCGGCACCTGGCGCGACGACGTACAACGCCAGGCGCTTGTCCTGCTCGCTGCGCGCGAAAACCGCGGCCACGGCGGCGCGCACACCGGGCATGGCCAGGGCCGCCGCCTCGATCTCCGCCGGCTCGATGCGAAAACCGCGCAGCTTGAACTGCGCGTCGCGGCGTCCGTGAAAAAGGAGCTGCCCGTCGCGCCACGAACCGATGTCGCCGGTCCGATACACGCGCGCCGCATCGTTGCGGAATGGATCGGCGATGAAGCGTTCTTCGCTGGTGCCGGACTGCAGATAACCGTCGGCGACGCCCGCGCCGCCGATCCAGATTTCGCCGCGCACGCCGGGCGGCGCGATCTGTCCATGCTGATCGACGACATATATATATGTGTTAGCGACCGGTCTACCGATCGGCACCGGGTCCGCGCCCGCTGCCACGCGGCTGCACGTCGCCCAGATCGTGGTTTCGGTGGGACCGTACAGGTTCCACAATTCGCGGCAGAGCGGCAGCACGCGTTCGGCCAGATCGCGCGGCAATTCCTCGCCGCCGATCAGCAGCTTCAGGCGCGGTAGACGCTGCGGCCGTTCGTTCGCCGCCAGTGCACGCAACCACGAGGGCGTCGCCTGCAACACGGTGGCACCGCGCCGCTGCATCAACGCCAGCAACAGGTCGGGATCGCGACGTTCCGTATCGGTGGCGAGCAGCACCTTGGCGCCGACGAGCAATGGCAGCAACAGCTCCAGAGCGGCGATGTCGAACGTAAGCGGCGCGATCGCGCACAGCACGTCGCTGGAGGTCAATCCCGGTTCTTCTGCCATGCTGAGCAGGCAATTGACGAGGTTTCGGTGCAGCACGCGCACGCCCTTCGGCGCGCCGGTCGAACCGGATGTGTACAAGACATAGGCTGGCGCCGCGCCGCCGACGTGCGGCAACTCCACCGCCGGCGGCGCGCCGAACTCGTCGAACGCATGCACCTTGCGCGCGTGCGCGAGCGCGAGCGGTACCTGTTCGCGCGTCAACGCGAGCACGTGCTGCACGCCGGCATCGTCGGCGAGCAGGTGCAGGCGCTCCGCCGGATAGGTCGGATCCAGCGGCAGATACGCCGCGCCGCTGGCCATGATGCCAAGCAGACTGACGATCATCTCGATGCTGCGCGGCATGCAGATGCCGACGACGTCGCCCTGGCCGATGCCGCGCGCGCGCAACGTGCGCGCCAACGCGTGCACGCGGCTCGCCAGTTCCGCATGGGAAACGGTCTGCCCGGCGCATTCGACCGCGGCGCGCTGCGGCGTACGCAAGGCCTGCTCGCGCACGAGGTCGGTCAACGCAACGTCCAGATTGTAGCTGCGCGCGCTGCCATCGCATTCGTGAATGATGCGGGTGCGCTGCGCCTCGTCGAGCAGCGGCAATGTCGCGACCGTTGCCTTGGGATCGGCCATTGCCGCGCCCAGCAGCACCTGCAAGTGACCGATCCAGCGCCGGATCGTGGCTGCATCGAACAGCGCGCTGCGATAGTGCAGATCGAGCGTGAGCTGATCTTCGTTGTCGTTGAAATTGAAGAACAGATCGCTGGTCAACGCCGCCTTGGGGCTGTCGCGCAGGCTGTACTCGACTGCGCCGAAGTCGAGCGCCGGCATGCGCGGATTGAGGTTGAACACGAGCGCATTGAACACACCATTGCGTGCCTTTTGTCCGAGCGCGTTCTGCAAGGCATGCAAGGTGACGTCCTGATTGTCCGCCGCGTCGAGCAGAAGCCGCCGGCAGCGTTGACTCAACGCGAGAAAGGTTTCATCTGCGTCGACCTGCAGACGCACGCACAACGTGTTGACGCCATCGCCGATCAGACAGCGGCTGCCGGCGACCGCCTGGGCCGCGAACGGAATGGCGATCGCGAAATCGGACTGTCCCGAGAGACGCGCGAGCAGCACGCCGAACGCGGCGAGCAGCACGCTGTACACCGTCTGTCCGTGCGTGCGTGCGTACCCGCGCAATGCCGCAACGAATTCGGGCGCGAAGTCGTGAAAAACCGTATCCGCTGCATATTCGGGTTGCGCCGGGCGGGGGCGGTCCGTCGGCAACGCGAGCGCTTCCGGCAGCGTGCCGGCATAAATGCTCTTCCAATATTCGAGTTGCGCGGTGGCCGCGGCGCTCCGCCTTCCCTGCGCGATCGAGAACTCGCGCAACGACTCGGCTTCAGGCCACACCGGCTCGCACCCGCTCGCCAGCGCCCGGTAGCCGCACGCCACCTCTTCGAGGAACACGGCGGCCGACCAGCCGTCGAAGATCAGATGATGCGCGACGATAAGCAAGGCGTGACAGCGCGCACTGATGTGCATCAACTCGATGTGCGCCAGCGGCGACTGGGTCAGATCGAAAGGACGCCGCAATATCGGCGCGCTCCGCGCATGCACGGTTTCGCCGGTGCTGGAGAGATCGGTGTACACCGGCGTGATCGCAGCGCGCGCGCCAATCCGCAACACGCTGCCGTCCGGCGCGAACGACGTGGCGAACGCCTCGTGGCGCGCACACACGCGCGCGATGCTCGCTTCGAGCGCGCGACGATCCAGTTCGCCGTGCAGATACAGCAGCATCGACTCGTTGAACGCCACGTTCGCGAGTTCGCCGAACTGGCAGGCCGCCCAGCGTTCCGCCTGCGCGGGCGTGAGCCTGGCTTCGAGCGGGAGCGCCGTCCGCGGCTGCGACACGGGCGCTTGAACACGCCGCGAGAGAATACCGGCGTCGAGCAGTTCAAGTGTCGCCACTTCGATGCGATCCGCGATCTCGCCGACTTCGGCATCGCCGTGCGCGGCACTGAGGAAAAATCCGAACTGCGCGTAAACATGCAGACCGCGTGCGCGCAATGCATAGTGGAAAAGTTCGGCCAGCGGCTGGTCGGCATCGATACGGATGCGCCAGAGCGAGCTGAACCAGTCCACGCGCATCGGCGCGTGTTGCTGCTCGAAAAACGCGTTGAGCCGTGCGGCAAGCGCGGCGGTGCGCGCATTGAGGGTTCGCTGCAAGTCGGGCCCGCTTTCCTTCAGGTTCAACAACGCCGCCTTGGCCGCGGCCAGTGCCAGCGGGTGGCGCACGAACGTGCCGGCGAAATAGGTGACGCCCGCTTCGGGCCGGCTCGCATCGCCGAATTGCCAGGTGCCCCCGTCCAGCGCGTCCATCCATTGCGCCTTGCCGCCGATCGCCGCGAACGGCAGGCCACCGCCGATGATCTTGCCGTACGTCGCGATGTCGGCGCGAACGTCAAAAAATTCCTGTGCGCCGCCGGGGCTTACACGGAAGCCGGTGATCACTTCGTCGAAAATCAGCGCGCACCCATGCGCATCGCAAATTTTGCGCAACGCGTGGACGAATTCGCGCGGCTGCAGCCTCGGGTTGCGGCTTTGCACCGGCTCGATCATCACGGCGGCCAGTTCCGCGCCGCGCGCGCGGATCACGTCGAGGGCGGCGGCGCTGCCGTAGTCGAGCACGAGAACGTTTTCGACCGCGTTGGCGAGAATGCCGGGCGCAGCGGCGATCGAGCGCAGGTGCGGCGTGCCGCGCACGATGACCTCGTCGAAAATGCCGTGGTACGAGTCCTTGAAGATGACGATGGTTCTGCGCCCGGTCACGGTGCGCGCGATGCGCATCGCACCCATCACCGCTTCGGAACCCGTGTTGCAGAACGCGACGCGCTCCACGCCCGTCATCGCGCAGATCAGTTGTGCGACCTCGGCCGTCAGCGGATGCTGCGGGCCGATCTCGAAACCCGCCTCGATCTGTTCGGCAAGCGCGCGCTTGATGAAGGCGGGTTGATAACCGAAGAAGTTCGCGCCGAAAGCATTGAGCAGGTCGATGTATTCGCGGCCGTCGACGTCCCACAAGCGCGCGCCGTCGGAACGTGCCACCACGAGCGGGTACACGATTTCCTTCCACAACGGGTTGAAGCCGGTGACGACGCGCGGGTCTGCCATCGCTGCGCGATGACGCTGACTGAACGCCTTGGACTGCGCGGTAGCCGCCGTGTAGCGTGCGATGAAAGCGTCGAGCCAACGGCGTTGCTGCGGCTGCAACGCGGTTTCCGCCGCAAGCGTGATGCGAGCCGCCGCGCCAAATGCGGGCGCCGGCGCGGCGGGTTCGGTTTCGACGGCGGGGCGGCGCTCGCTTTGCGCAGTCGCGGGGCGCTCGGGTCGGGACGGCTCGTTTTGGATCAGCTCGGCGAGCTTGTCGATGCTGTCGAGGTCTTCCATCAGGCGCCGCAGTCGGAGTTTGAGTCCGTAACGTCGTTCGATCTCCAATGCCACTTGCGTCAGCGCGAGCGAATCCAGCCCCAAGTCGAGCAGGCGCGTCACGTCGTGCTCCGCAGTAATGGACTCGCCCGTGAGCGCGCCGAGAAGCCCGCGCAGTTCTGCGCGCAAATCGTCCGCACGTTCGGGAACCTGCGCTGACGCAGCCTGCTGCGGTTGCGTATTCGCGCTACTCGCCGGCGCAGCAACGTCATCGATCCAGTAGCGCGGCCCACGAAACCGGTAGCCCGGCAACGGTACGCGCCTGCGCTCTTCGCCGGCGTGATAGCGGTGCCAGTCCAGGGCGCCGCCGAGACACCACACCTGCCCCACCGCCGCGGCCAACTGCCGGGCTTGCGAACCTTCACGACCAAGCGACGCGACGACACGCCCCCGCCAGGCCGAGTTGCGTCGCAATAAAGCGCTCAGCGCCTGTCCGGGCCCGATTTCAACGGCGATGCTGTTCGGCTCGCGCAGGGCGTCCGCGGCCGCGTCGGCAAAACGCACCGGCAGCCGCAGTTGGCGGCACCAGTATTCGGCAGACTTGGCATCCGCTGCATCGATCGGTTTGCCGGTCGTGCACGAATAGAATGGAATCGCCGGCGCATTCAGATGAACGTGTTCGAATGCGCTGCGCAGAATCGGCAGCGCGCCGTCCATTGCGGCGGAGTGGAATGCGTGACTGACGTGCAGGCGACTGCACGCAATTGTCACGCTGGCAAGTGCGCGCTCGAACGCGGCGACGTCACCGTCGCGGGCGGACACGACAATCGAGTCCGGCGCGTTGATCGCCGCGATTTCCAAGCCGTTGTGCAGGTGCGGCGCTATTTCGGCTTCGCTCGCACGCACCGCGAGCATGGCGCCGGGCGGCTGGTCGTCCATGGCCGCAGCGCGCGCGATCACGATGCGCATAGCATCTTCCAGCGAAAACACGCCGGCGATGCATGCAGCCACGTACTCGCCGATGCTGTGGCCGATCATCGCCGCAGGCTCGATGCCCCATGATTGCCACAGCCGCGCCAGCGCGTACTCGACCGCGAACAACGCCGGCTGGGCGTAACGCGTGCGCTGCAACTCCCGATCGGCGGCATCGACGTTTTGCTGGTCCGGCAGAATGAGTTCGCGCAAATCGCGCTCGAGCAGGTTCGACGCGAGCGAGCAGCAGCGCTCGAATGCGGACGCGAATGCCGGCTGTGAGTGCACGAGTTCGCCCGCCATGCCGGCGTGCTGCGAACCCTGGCCCGGGAACAGGAAGATCACGCGCGGTTCGTCGATCGCGACGTGCGCTCGCAGATCCTCCAACTGCTGCTGCGCATGCGCGATCGTTTCAGCAACGACCGCGCCGCGCACACGCATGAGGCGGCGACCGGTGGCGAGCGACCAACCGACATCGGCCAGATCCGCATCGCTGTATTGCGCGAGCGCGGCCGACAAGTCGTGCCCGCGGTCGCGCAAGCCTTGCTCGTCGCGCGCCGACAACGGCAGCACGAGCAGGCGCGGCGGCGGCGTCGGTCGCGCAGGCGATGCCGGCGCTTCTTCGAGAATGACGTGCGCGTTGGTTCCGCCGACGCCGAACGAACTCACGCCGGCACGGCGCGGCTGCTGCGCACGGCGCCACGGCACCGCGCGGTCGGCGACCTTGAACGGCGTCTGCGTGAAATCGATTTCGGGGTTGGCCGCCGTGTAGTGCAGAGTCGGCGGGATCTGTTGGTGGTGCAGCGTGAGCACCGCCTTGATCAAGCCGGCGATGCCGGAACCGGCGACGAGATGGCCGATGTTACTCTTTGCCGAACCGAGCCAGCAATACTGGCGCGCCGCGGTTTGCGCGCGATACGCACGCGTGAGCGCTTCGACCTCGATCGGATCGCCGAGCGCGGTGCCGGTGCCGTGCGACTCGACGTAGCCGATCGAATCGGCGCTCACGTCCGCCGTCGACAACGCGAGCCGAATCGCCTCGGCCTGGCCACGCGCGCTCGGTGCCGTGAAACTGGCCTTGTCGGCGCCGTCGTTGTTGACGCCCACGCCGCGGATCACCGCCCAGACGTGATCGCGGTCGGCGAGCGCATCGGCCAGACGTTTGAGCACGACAACGCCGCCGCCGGAGGAAAACACGGTGCCGCTCGCCTGCGCGTCGAAGGGCCGGCAATGGCCGTCGCTCGATTCCATGCCGCCGTCGACCGGCACGTAGCCGGATTCCTGCGGCACGACGATGTTGATGCCGCCGGCGAGCGCGACGTCGCATTGCCAGCTCATCAGCGCATACCAGGCCTGCGCGACGGCGACGAGTGAAGTCGAACAGGCCGTATACAGGCTGATCGCTGGCCCGTGCAGGCCGATGCGATGCGCGACACGCGTGGCGACGTAATCCTTCTCGTTCGCCAGCATCGTGGCGAACTCGCCACTCGCCGCAACGAGCTCCGGGCGCGCTTCGACAAGCTTGCGATAACCGTTGTTCGACACGCCGGCATAGACGCCGATGCTGACGTCGGAGCTCGGCGCGCCGATGCCAGCGTGTTCCAGCGCGTTCCAGCACAGCTCGAGGAACACGCGTTGTTGAGGGTCCATCAGCTGCGCCTCGCCGGGCGCGATGCCGAAGAACGCCGCGTCGAAATTTTCCGCGCCGGCGATCACGCCGCGCGCGGGCACGTAGCGCGGATGTGCGCGCAGCTCGGGCGCGACCAGCGGCGACAGCTGCGCCGCATCGAAACGCGTGATGCTCTCGGTGCCGCCCGCGAGATTGCGCCAGAATTCGTCGATCGATGCCGCGCCCGGAAAGCGCCCGGCCATGCCGACGATGGCGACACCCGTATCAGGCGCGTTCATCGGCTCGCTCCCGCCAGCCGTGCCAGCGCATCGCGCTGGCGTGAGGCGCGCACATCGACGTGCGCATCGACGGCCATCGTCCGCCCGCTCAACATTTCCAGTTGCGCGGAAATCGTGGGGTTCTCGTAGACCTGCGCCACCGTCAGCGCGTGGCCACGACGGCGCAGTTCCGTCAATGCCTGCACCACGTCGAGCGAACGGGCGCCGAAGTCGAACACATTCGCGGTGAGCCGCAAGCCGTCGACGCCGAGCAGGCTCTGCCACAGGCCCAGGAGTTGATCGCGCAGCGGCGCGGCGTCATCCCACGGCACTTGTGCCTGTTGCGTGCGCGCCAGTGCCGAACGATCGATCTTGCCGCTCATCGTGGTCGGCAACGCGACGTGCAGCCGGAATGCGTGCGGGCGCAGGTACTCGGGCAGCGTCGCCGCACTGTACGCCGCAAGCTCCGTTTCGGCTGCGCGCGCTTCGATCGACCCGCGTGGGACCACGTGTGCGACCAGCCGTCGCCCGCTGCGCCACTCCTCGGCAACGACTGCCGCCTGCGCGACCAGTGAATGCCGGCACAGCACTTTTTCGACTTCCGCCGGTTCCACGCGATGACCGGCTATCTTGATCTGCTCGTCGATGCGGCCGAGATATTCGAACTCGCCCGCGGAATTGAAGCGCACCCGGTCGCCGGTGCGATACCAGCGTTCTGCGTCGATCTCGACAAAGCGCGCGGCGGTGAGCTCGGGCTGGCCGACATAGCCGTCCGCAAGACACGCGCCGCCGAGCAGCAGTTCACCTTCGCGCGCGTCTGCGTCGGTGCGTTCGACGCGCGTGCGCACATGCGGAAGCGCGGTGCCGATCGGCGGCAATTCCGGCCACCGTGCGGCGTCTCCGTGCAATTCGTGCGCGCTGACGACGTGAGTTTCGGTCGGCCCGTATTGATTGTGCAAAACGCAGCCTGGCTGTGCGGCGAAGAATGCACGAATCGCCGGTGTGATACGCAATTGTTCGCCGGCGGTGATGACGTCGGAGAGTGCGGACAGCGTCGACGCGCTGCCCGCGGCGTCCGCCAAGGCCTGCAGCGACACGTACGGCAGGAACAGCCGTTCGATACGCTCGCGTCGCAACAATTCGAGCAACGCCCACGGATCGCGGCGCTCGGCGGCGCTCGGCAATACGAGCGTGCCGCCGCTCCAGAGCGTGGAAAAGATTTCCTGGAACGACACGTCGAACCCGAGCGGTGCAAACTGCAGCGTGCGTGCAGGTTTGCCCAGGCGCTGATGCGCGCACTGCCACTGCAGCAGCGCGGCGACTGCGGTGGTGCGCATCGCCACGCCCTTGGGACGGCCGGTCGACCCGGAAGTGAACAGCACATACGCGAGCGCGCCCGAGCGCTTCACGTTTGAAGCATTGCGACTCGTGGCCAAGGTCGCGCGCTCCACATGCACGCTGCCGGGCGGCAAGCGCGCATGCAACGTCTTGTCGACGATGGTCAGCAGCGGCCGTGCATCTTCCATCATCGCCGCGAGACGGGCTTCCGGATAAGTCGCATCCAGCGGCAGGTAAGCCGCGCCATTGGCGACGATCGCCAGAATCAACGCGATGGTTTTCGGCGTGCGCTCCGCTGCGAGCGCGACGATATCGTCCGGCCCGATCGCCAGGTCGTCCAGCGCTGCTTCGAGGTGTGCGGCCTTGGCGGCAAGTTCGGCGTAGGTGAGCTGTGCATCGCGCGAGCGGATCGCAACCGCGTGCGGCGTCCTGCATGCGTGCGCAAGAAACGGCGCGAGCAATACATTTTCCTCCATGTTGGCCACGTGCAGTTTCATCGCCGGCCCCAATGGCGGCGCTGGTTGCCGCCGAACCGTTCATATACCGAGAGCAACGGCCCGAGCAGATGCAGATAGGCGCCGAGCAAACGCGCACGCATGGTTTTGCCATCGCGGCGGCGCTGCGCGATCACATCGGCGACGAACCCTTTCCAGTTGTCGGCGGCGAGCTGGTCGAAAGCAACCGAAATCGTGAACGTAAGATTGCGCGCCGTATGCCACCAGCCCGCCGGCAAGAACAGCGTTTCACCAGCGTGCAGAACCACGCGCTGCGCGCGCGCGTTGCGCAGCAGCGGATAGCGCGCCAGATCCGGATCGAGCGGATTGCATACGGCGGATTGCCAGGGCAGATCCGGCTTGGGATACAGGAATGGCTCCTGGTCCGGCGCGTACAGCGTGAATTCCTTGTCGCCGTACAGCTGCGTGATCCACGCGTGCAGGTGCAGCACATCGTAATGCAGATAAGGGAATTTGCCGCCGGCGCCGCCGAAGAAGATCTCGAGGTTGTTGACGCCCGAGAACAGGCGCTGCGGAATCAGCGGATTGAGCTGGCGATCCGGCAGGCTGCAGCGCAGGCGCGGCGTGACGTCGCCGAGCAGTTCGCGGAAATCCGTGGCGATTTCGAATTTGCACGGGTAAGGCCCCGGGTCGTCCGGTGTGGCGCGCTGCAGCCGCTCGATCAATTGCGCCAGCGTGCAATCCTTTCCGAGCACGCGCACCCGATGCGCTCCGTGCACGCTGCGGAAATAGTCCGGGGTGGCGCAGCGGCGGATTGGCCAGACGTCTCTCGCGTCGGTGAAGATGACCGGAACGCGCAGCGGCAACGACGCCGCGTCCTCGACACGCACGCGGGCCACTCCGACCGGCGCATCCGTGATGATGCGTTCGCCGCTTGCAGCTAAGGTGGAGGATTCGGTGAGCACGACTTCCTGTCTAATCCCCGATGGCCCTCAAAGTCTGTGCGCTGGGCATCTCCTCGCGGCTTTCCAGCCGGCGCTGGCGTCGTGGCCCCAATCGAAAGCGCGTCCGGCGCCCAGCCACTCCGCCGCTTGCAGCAGCGGGCCCAATGCACGCAGCCGAGCGCCGTACGCGAGCGCGCGCAGGTGACGGCCGCGGCGATGCTGCAAGGCCACCGCCGCATCGATGAAATCGCTCCAGTTGCCGGCTTCGAGTTGATCGAATACCACGCTGATGCTCATGCTCAAGCCGCGCGCCGCGAACCACGTGCCGCAGGGGACAAACAGCGCATCGCCCGGGCGCAGCACGACGCGATGGCTGCGCGCACGGCGCAGCAGCGGATACGCCGCGTCATCGTCGATGTCGTGCACCGTCGATTGCCAAGGCCGTTGTGAATCGACGTAGAGCCGGTGTTCCTGCCCCGGTTCATACAAGATGATTTCCCGTTCGCCATGCACCTGTGCAATCCACAGATGCCGGTGCAACCGGTCGCACGCCGGATTCGCCAGCGCGCCGCCCGGCGCGCCGAATTGAATCTCGACGTGATTCATGTCCGCGCACGCGCCGCGCGGCACGTGCGCATGCCGGCTCGGCATGCTGCAGGCGATACGCGGTGTTACATGCGACAGCAACTCCGTGCAATCTGCCAGAGTGCAAGCATGAGCGCCGGGCTTTTCGCGGGATGCCGCGAGCTGGAGATCGATGGCCTCGCCGAGAGTCACGCTGCGTCCGTCCTGTTGCACCGGCACGTTGCCGAAACGCTGGCGGAAGAAATTCGGCGTGAACATGCGCAGTGCCTGCCATTCGCGCAGTGCGTCCGCGAGCACGACCGGACGGCGCGGCCGCAGATAGCAGTTCTGGAACTCCGCCGCATCCAGATCACGGCGCCGCTCTATCCACGGCCTGGCCGGACGCGCGGTCGTGGCCACCAGCGACGGCTCGATCAACAACTTTACGTACATGCCTTGCTCCAAAGTCGGTATTGGCGTGCGTGTAATTCACGTTCCGCGCCAACCATCCCCCGTCACCCGGAGTAAAAATTTCATTCCTGCGCGCCGACTATCGAGAGCGCGTCATGACGACAAAGCAGACGATCGGGAGCGGTCGCCTAGCGCGCGCCGCGGCCGAACAGGACGACTTCGACCGTCTGCAAAAAAATCATCGCGTCGAACCGGAAGTTATGGTTCTTCACGTAGAACAAGTCGAACGTCAATTTTTCCGCGGCGTCTTCGGCGCTCGATCCGTACGGATAGCGCAATTGCGCCCAGCCGGTCAGTCCCGGTTTTACACAATGCCGCAAAGTGTAATACGGGATGTCCTTGGCCAGGCCGGCGACGAACTCCGGACGCTCCGGCCGCGGGCCGATGAAACTCATCGTGCCGCGGAGTACGTTCCACAGCTGCGGCAGTTCGTCGAGCCGCAGCTTGCGGATGACGCGGCCGACGCGCGTGACTCGCGAATCGTTCTGGCTGGCCCAGCGCGCGACGCCGTCGCATTCGGCATCGGTCCGCATGCTGCGGAACTTGACGAGTCGGAACACGCGCCCGCGCTCGCCGACGCGCTCCTGGAAATACAGAATCGGCTGGCCGGGACCGGACTCGATGCGAATCGCCAACGCCGTCAGCAGCATCAGCGGCCAGGTCAGCATCAGGATCAACGCGGCGGCGAAGATGTCGAAAATGCGCTTGCAGGCTACACGCAACGGCGACACCTTGAAGCCATCGGAAAACACCAGCCACGACGGCGGTGCGCTGAGCCTGACCTTGCCCGACTCGCGTTCGAGAAAACGCGCGAGATCGGTGATCTCGATGCCGCGCTGCTTGCACTCGAGCAGTTCCTCCATCGGCAGCCTGCCGCGACGGTCATCGGGCACGACCACGACTTCGTCGATCTGGTGCGCCAGCGCCCACTCGTGCAGCGCGGCCGCACCGGTATCGACGATGCGCTGCGGCAACACCTTGACGGGCTCGCCGGGCACGGCAACGTAACCGACGACACTGAACGTGCGTGAATCGAATCGCGTGAAGATCGTCGCCAGATCGCCGGCACCGAACACAAGGACGCGCCGCTTGAGCATTTCGACATCCATGAGATTCGATACCAGTACGCGCCACAACGCGACGCTGACAAACGCGGACAGGACGGCAAGGCCAAGCACGCCGCGGCCGATGTAGGCTTGCGGCAGCACGTAGTAGAGGATCGTCAGCAGCACGGTGCCGATGCTGAAGCCGACCGCCTGACGCACGAAAATACCCATCGGCGTTTCGCGCGACTGCGCCTGGTACAAACCGAGCGCGAAATGACACAGCAGCATCACGCTGGCGAAGACCATGCCGCGCCAGAACAAGCCGGCGGAGAACTCGGCATACGCAACCGGATCGGACGCGTAACGCACACGCATCGCCACGCTGACCGACAGCAACAGCAATAGCCCGTCGGTGAGCGCGATGATCGCCATCCAGTTTCTGGCGTGTTGGCGGAACAGGCGGAACATGAGCTTTGGTCAGGTCTCTTTTTTGTTTCGCGAAACGCATGAGAACGCCACGCGCACACGCGTCTCTGTGCGCCGGCAAACTTCGCTCAAGGTGATTCAGCGGACGTTGAATCTGCGCGGCTTCATTCGCGCCGCGTGCAGTGCGTAAACATTTCCGGACAACCCGCGTTGCGCGTGGAATCGATTTCGTTGTCGTCGAAATTCAGCGCGGCGCCGCGCAAATTTGGGTCGGCCCATACTGAACACGGCAAACGCGCGGAGGAATTTTTTCGCTCCGAGCCGTGCAAGACGTTGTGGGCGATATTTACCTGCGTGCCGGCGCAGACGTGACTTGCGCAGCCCAGATCGATCAGGCAATCGCCCTCGCCCTCGATCGTATTGTCGTGAATCAACACGCGTGCATGCACGGGCGGGTGTATCGACAGCGCATTGCCCTGCGCGCGGCACGCATCCGCACTGCTCAAGCCGCCTTCATCGACGAGCGCGGAACAACTGCCGACGATATTCGAATTCTCCACGGTGACCGCACCGGACGCCTTGAGCTGGTTGCCGGCGTTCGCCTGCGCACGCACGTCGCGAAACGCCACGCTCGCGTTCGCGCTCGCGTGCAGCAGATCCAGACCGTCCTGCGTATTGTGGTGAACATTGACGCGTTCGAACACCCAGTCGCCAGCGGTTGCGGCGGTACCCAATCCGTCGCCATATCCGCCATCCTGCTGACCCCAGCAACCGAAGTGCGCGCCGCCCGGATAGCGCTCGCCGCAGCCGTTCCAAGCGATTTCGACATCACGAAACAGCAGCCTGCCCTCGTTCGACGAGTCGCCGCCGATGTCGCCGTTCCAGCCCGCCCAGCCGTTGCCGTTGATGCGCACGCGCTGCACAGACCAGTCGCGCAGACGTGCGGCACGCACGCCGTCGTGGGCGAGACCGTGAATATTCACGTCGCGCAAGCTCACGTTCTTCGACTCCGAGGCCGTTATCCCGACGGCTGCCCATTCGCCATATGGCGCCTTGTCGCGCTCGCAGCGATCGCGCGGCCGGCCATTGTGGAATTCTATACAACTGGAATGATCGGTAATCTCCAGACATGCAATCTCCACGTTCGAGCTGCCGCGCAGATCGAGTACGGTGGCGGCGCGCTGTGTTCCCCACAGCTGCGGCGCATGCTTGCAGCCGCTTTCGGATTCGGCGCCAAGCACGCGCGTCGGCCGGTCTGGTGCCGGCCCGCTCGGCACGGCGGCGGCGAAACAATCCCAGGCCGACTCGGTGCATTTCGGCAGCTTGTCCGTGCCCGGCGCGCCGAGTCCCATCATGTAACTACCGTCGGCGATCAGCAGCGTGTCGCCGCCTTCGATGCGCGTCGAACCGTTGGGCGGCAGGGCCTCGAATGGGTGGCGCCAGGCGCAGGCCAGATGCGCGCCGCTTCCGGCGTACGGCGCATCCTGTTTTCCCGTGCACTGCTCGAAACTGCCGCCGTCGGGCCGCACGTAATAGGTTTCCGCCGCGGCCGGCGTCGCCACGAGCACCATGAGCACCGCAGCGACCAGACCCGAGCGCATGCACTCAACCCGACATCGGCACGAGGGCGCGCGCCAGCGCGCGCAGCGTCGGCAAGCTCGCGCGGCTGCGCATGGACCTGAGCAATTCGATCGCGGCGGCGCCGCGGCGCCGGTCGGCCAGTAGGCGCCAGGCGAAATCGTAGCGATAGCGTGCAATGCGCTGGTTGACCGCGCGGCGATGTTGCCGCGCAAACTCCGGATGCGTGCGCACGAAATTCTGCAGCGTGGCCAGATCGACGCGCGCATCGAGCGCATAGTCGCGCCGGCTCAGGCTGTCCGCGCGCACGCAGCGCACGAGCAGTTTTTCCTCGACGCAATCGGCGCGGCAATGCCGCGCCGCACGCAGGAAGAACTCGTAATCCTCGCCGACGCCCAGATCTTCGTTGAACCGTCCGGCGGCATCGATCGCCGCCCGGGTCATGATCACGGCCGACGTCAGCAGGAAAAAATCGCAGAACAACGCAAGCTGGATATCGCCGCGATGCACGCCGATCCGCCGCACGTATTCGGTCAACTCGCGGCCGTCGGCGTCGACGAAACAAACGTCGCAATAAACGATGCCGACCTGCGCCGACAGCAGCGGAACCTGCCGCGCAAGCTTGAGCGGCCGCCATTCATCATCCGCATCGAGGAATGCGATAACGTCGCCGTGCGCAAGGCGCAAGCCGTGATTGCGCGCAGCCGCCGGACCGGCGTTGTCCTGGCGCACGTAACGCACGCGCAAAGGCGACTGCGCGGCGAACTGCGCGACTCGTTCGGCCGTTTCGTCCGTCGAGCCGTCGTCGACTACGAGTGTTTCCAGATCGTCGAGCGCGCAAGTCTGCGCCGCCACGCTGTGCAAGGCGCGCACGAGGCGCGCCGCACAATTCCACGTCGGGATGACGACACTAAGCGTGGGCATGGCGCAGCGGCCGACGTGCCCGCAACTTGCGTTCCCAGGCCAGAGAAGTGCGTGCAATCAGATCAAGATCATCGCAACGTGGCTGCCAATCGAGCACGCGCCGGATCTTGTCCGCATCGGCGATCAGCACCGGTGGATCGCCGGCCCGCCGCGGCTGTTCGATCACGCGAATCGGCGCCGTGTTGGCGCGCTCGACCGCCGCGATCACCTCACGCACCGAATAACCATGACCGTAACCGCAGTTCAGAACGGCCGGCGCGCCGCCGTCGCGCAGGTAGCGCAGCGCCGCGAGGTGCGCGCGCGCAAGGTCGTCGACGTGGATATAGTCGCGCACGCCGGTGCCGTCGGGCGTTGCATAGTCGCTGCCGAAAATGCACACATGCTCGCGTTTGCCGACCGCCGCTTCGCATGCCACCTTGGTCAGCAGCGTGGCGTTGCGCGTGGACTGGCCGATGCGTCCGCGCGCATCGCTGCCGGCGACATTGAAGTAGCGCAGCGCCACGTAGGCCGGGCCCCCGGCCGCGGCCAGGTCGCGCAGCATCCATTCGCTGACGAGCTTGGACGTGCCGTAAGGATTGATCGGCGCGGTGGCACTGTCTTCGCGCGCGCAACCGCCGTGCGGAATTCCGTACACGGCCGCGGTCGAGGAAAACACCACGTGGCGCACGCCGTGCCGGGCGCAACACGCGAGCAGGTTGCGCGTCGCACTCGTGTTGTTGCCGTAATAGCGCAGTGGGTCGGCAACCGACTCCGGCACGATCGTGCGCGCCGCGAAATGCATCACCGTATCGATGCGACGCTCGCGCAGCAGTTTGTCGATGCGCGTTTCGTCGCCGACGTTGGCGACGACGAGTTCGGCGCCGATCACACTTTCCGCGAATCCGGTACTCAGGTCGTCGACGACGATAACGTGCTCGCCGGCTTCGACGAGCTGCAACACGACATGACTGCCGATATAGCCGGCGCCGCCGGTAACGAGAATGGGCCGGCGTCGAGTGGATACGAGTCGCATGTTGTGTCATCCATGAGAGAGAATCCTGGGTGACATGGTGCGCATTTCACCGCACCGGGTGCGTGCGTTGTCGAACACTGGCGAGATGGCGCAGTGCGGCCGCACGCAGCTCGGCATCGAACGTGAACGCCGGCGCAACGAAACCCACGAGCAGCAACAGCGCGAGCATGACGATGCGACCGGCGTGCGATTCCACGCCGCCGAGCCGGGTGACGTCCGCGATCGCAATGCAGAGTATGCCGAGACCGACCGCGATCGTCGTCGCGCGCGCATCCGGCAACGCGCGCAATTCGCGCGGACAGGTCAGATAGCGCGCGAGATTCAAAGCCGTGAAGCTCAGCATGCTCGAATAGGCCGAACCCATGACGCCGAAGCGCGGAATCAGCAACCCGTTGAGCAGGACGTTGAGCACAGCGGCGCCGAGCGTGAGCGCGAGCACGCTGCGCGAACGCTTGAGCAACAGCAATCCGGCGCCGCAGATTCCGAACATTCCGTCGAGCGTATAGACGATGCCGATCAGCACGAACACCGGCGCCGATGCGGTCTTGTCGTTGCCGGCCATCAGCAGCAGCGCATCGGAGCCGACGACCACGAGCCCGACGATCATGGCGGTGCAGAAGTAGACCAGACCGTGCAGCACCGCGCGCTTGGTGCGCAGGACGGCGGCGGCGCCGTTGGTCTCGAACTCGCGGATGCTGACCTGCGTATAGGCGTTGTACAGCGCGAGGTTGAACAGATTGTTGATGTTCAGCGCCAGACCATAGCCGATCGTGTAGACGCCGACGGCGGCGAAATCAACCAGCAAGTGGCGCAACATCAGGCGATCGGCGAACGCGAGCAACGTCGCGGCGATTTCATTGAGTACGAGCGGCACGCCGTAGCGCAGACCGTTGGCGAATTCGGCCGCATCGAAGTAGCGCGTGCGCAGCGGCACATTCCTGCGCAGCCAGAAACTCAGGCCTATGGCGAATACCGAGGCGACGCCGAAACGCGCCAGGTACACGCCGAGCGTGCTGCGTGCGACAAAGTATACAACCAGTAAAATGCACATCGTCTCGCACCAACGCTGACCGACGCTGATGCGCACCGATACGTCGGAGCGTTCCTCCGCGAACGCGAACGCGTTGACGTAGCTGATCCACATCGTCGGCAGCAGCAGCAGCAGCATGACCCAGCCGACCCTGGTCGCTTCGGGCGGGGCATACAAGACAATCGCGGCATAGGCGGCGACGCCGAGAATCCACAGCGCGCTGCTCAGCGCAAATGGCGCGAGGATATGGTTGGCGCCGAAGCGCGCCAGCGCGGAACGGCCGCCGGTGTGCGGGTAGAAACGCAGGATGGTGTGCTGCGCGCCGAGCTTGAACACACCGGCCAGGATCAGCAGCCAGGCGTCGAAGTAGCCGAAGATGCCGTACTGACTCGTGTCGAGCAGGCGCGTCATGATCGGGAATGACACGAACCCGGCGATCATCACCAGCACGTTGCCGGTCGCATAACGCAGGTAATGCGTGGTCACGCCCACGCGTGCGCGCGCAGGAGTGCTCGAATCGACCGCATTGGCGATACTGGACATTCTTGATCAGGCCTGATGTCCGCGTGCTACATTCACGCGGCATGCCAGCCGCATTGCTAAGCGTCGTCGTTCCGGTATTCAACCGGCGCGAACTCGTCTTGCGCGCCGTCGGATCCGTGCTCGCGCAAGAAGGCGCCAGCGATCGCGAAATCATCGTCGTCGACGATGGCTCGACCGATGGCACGGCGGACGCGATCGCTCAGCGCTTCGGCGGCGATGCTCGCGTGCGCACGCTCACCGCGCAGCATGCGGGCGCCAGCGCCGCGCGCAATCTGGGGCTGCGGCACGCGCGCGGCGATCTCGTGTGCTTTCTCGACTCGGACGACTTCTGGCTGCCCGGCATGCTCGGCGTCGTCGAGCAGGTGTTTGCAGCGCTTCCTCAGCTCGCCTTCGTCAGCGTCGACGGCGCCACGCTGCCCGTTTCGGGGCAGCCCGTGATCCCACGCGTCGTCGCCGGCAATTCGCCGGGCTGGTCGCACGCGCGCTTTCGTCGCGCAGCCCTGAAACACGAGACCATCGACGTTCCCGCCCCGACGCCGTCCGTCCGCGGCGATTTCTTCCCGGCGATCGTGTTCGGCGACCTGTTTTACCTGAGCGGCATGGTGATGTCCCGCAAGTGCGCGATCGCCGCCGGACCCTTCAACGAGCGCTTCCGTTTCTTCAACGACTGGGAATTTTTTTCGCGCTTGTGTCGCCAAGGCGAGGGCGTCTACCTCGCGTTCGACGGCTTTCGCCGCGATGCCGGGCGCGATGATCAGATCTCGCGGGGGCGTCACGCTACCGCGATGCCGCGGCGGCATCTGTTCCTCGTTCGCGCGCAACTGCGCCGCGCCGACGCGCCTGCGCCCGTGTTGCACCAGGCACTTGCCGACGCCTGTTACCAGATGGCGCGCACGCTCTTGCGCAGCGCGCACCGGCGCTGGGCGCGCCGCTACCTGCTGTTCTGCGTGCGGCGACGCTACAAATTCTTCCGCGCTCTCGCGCTGCTGATCGCCTCGTCCGCGTAACGATTACACGAGCAATGAAGCGCGCCGCTGTGCCGGCGCGGGTACGAGTGTGCCCAGCATTTTCGCATCGTACCCTTTCAAATCGCACGCCATCGCATTTTGCAAACTCGATGTTGTGCAGCTTTCCATGGCGACATGCCCGGTAGCAACTGCGACGCACTCCGCAGATTCATCTTCCTGAAGAAAAAAAAACTTGCCAGATCAAAATACTCGTGACAGTCTGCCCGCACGTCGAAATGTGTACTTTTATATTTTGATAGTTTTTCGTTAGAGCCGCGTGAAGGATCGCGCGATCTGCCCGATCTCTCAGTTTGCACGATCCTTTGAAATTGCACGGCCTATCCATGAAAAATCTCCTTGCAGGCTTGTTTCTGCTGTTCCTTTCTGTCCGCGTCGACGCGGCCACTTACTACGTTCGCTCGGACGGCGGCACGACGGCGCAGTGCTCCGGTCTGGCCAACGCGGCTTATCCGGGCAGCGGCAGCAACCAGGCCTGTGCATGGCATCACCCGTTCGACGCGCTGCCGCCGCAGTCGGATACTTCTTCCCCGCCGGCGCTGCGCCTGCACGGCAGCGATACCCTGATCGTCGGTTCCGGCAGCTACGAGATGGGCTTGAACGCGCCGGGCGCGAAAGCCTACGCGGCATGCAACTCCGGCTGGTCGTGGGACTGCTTCATGGCGTCGGTGCCGAGCGGCACGAGCGCAGCACCGACACGCATTCTCGGCGCCGGCTGGGACACCGGCTGCAAGGCGCCACCGCAGTTGTGGGGCAGCGAACGCGCGACGAGCGTCGTTTCGCTGGCCGGCAGCAGCAACGTCGTCGTCGGTTGCCTGGAAATCACCGACCATTCGCAGTGCATCGAATCGCATCTGGGCGGCAACAGTTCCTATGCGTGCAATCGCTCGACGCCGCCATACGGCGCGTGGTCGCCGATCGGCATCTATGCGAAGGATTCCAATAACGTCACCCTGCAGGACCTGCACATCCACGGCATGGCCAACAGCGGCATTCTCGCCGGACGCCTGTCGAACTGGACGGTCAACCGCGTGCAGCTGATCGCCAACGGCTGGTCCGGCTGGAATAACGATCTCGGCGAGTCGGCCGGATCATCCGATGCGGGCAGCATGAAATTTTCCGGCCTCGAGATCGGTTACAGCGGCTGCAGCGAAGCCTATCCGGGCACGCAGATCGTCGCCTGCTGGGGCCAACTCGAAGGTGGCTACGGCGACGGCTTCGGTTCCAACACTACCAGCGGCAATTGGTCGTTCGACAATTCCTATTTCCATCACAACACGCAAGACGGCCTCGATCTGCTCTACGCCGACACGACGGCCACGATCAAGGTCACGCGTTCGCATGCGGAAGGCAACGCCGGCAATCAGATGAAACTCGCCGGCTCGCCGACCGTGGAGAACAGCACGATCGTCGGCAACTGCGCGTTCTTCGAGGGCGTGGGCAACATGAGCGACGGCGATTCCTGCCGCGCGCAGGGCAACGCACTCGTACTCTCGGTACAGCCGGCGCTGAAAGCGCTCGTGCACTATTCGACGATCACCGGCCAAGGCGACTGCCTCGTGCTCGCGATCAATGGCGACACGACCTCGCACGTGACGCTCGCCAACAACACGTTGGTCGGCAAGCCGGACTGGATGAAGTCCGGCCAGAGCCCGCAGCCGCAGTCGTGCCTGTTCTACTGGGACAGTGGCCCGAGCAGCTGGCCGATCACGTACAAGAAGAATCTGGTCTGGCAGACCAAGGACAATTCCTGCCCGAGCGGCAACCTGTGCAATGTCGATCCGCAGCTGACCGACGCCGGCCTGACCTCGTTCAACGCCTTGCCGCTGATGACCAGCCCCCTGATCAACGCCGCCGATACGAGCGACCTCATTCCCACCGACCAGCGCGGCTTGCCGCGGCCCACGCTCGGCGGCTACGACATCGGCGCGCTGCAGGTGCAGGGCACGAGCGATACCACGAGCACCGATACGATCTTCAAGAACGCATTCGAATAAATCTTGGGGCGTTCTCCCATCTCCGTCACCGGCGAATGCGACCTGCTCCCGTGCATGGCGTTCGTTGGTGGCGGAGGTGGGATTGAGCGATACTGGCTGCAGAACCAGCGCAAGGATCGCGAATGCATCTGCTGCTGTCTCCACTGACCTGGACACTGCTGCTCGGCCTCCTGCTGGCGACCGCCTGGCGCCGTTTGCCTCGAGCCGGCCGCGCCTTGTTGCTGATCTTCGAATGCGCGCTCGTCGTCCTCATGTCGCCACTCGGCGCGAACGCGCTGGTGTGGCTGATCGAATCCCGCGTCACGGGCGCTGACGCCTGCGCCGCTCCGGCGCCGAATACGATCGTCGTGCTCGCCGCCGGTTTCGAACGCGAGCCGGAAAACGCGCAGGATTTCATCGCGCTCGACCCGGCCAATATCCATCGCGCACTTGCCGGCATTTCGCTTTGGCGCACGCTACCGGGAGCCACACTCGTGCTTGCAGGCGGCGGCGAATACGCCATCAGTGAAAGCGCGGTGCTGCAGCACCTCGCGGAGCAACTCGGCGTGCCGGCGCAGAGCATCCGCATCGAGGACCATTCGCGCACAACCTGGGAAAATGCCGCACAACTTCGCGCCTTGCAGCCCGCACTACCCTCCCGCATCTGGCTCGTGAGTTCAGCCATGCACCTGCCGCGCGCGCTTGTCGCATTCCGCGCCGCGGGTTTTGATGCGTGCGTCGTCGTGAGCGATCGTCGCTACATTCCGCCTGGCGGGATCGGCTATTACCTGCCGCAGAGCTCGGCGCTCAGCAAAGCCGAGGCTGCTATTCACGAGCTTGTCGGGGAAGCGGTTTATCGCTGGCGCAAAAAAGGGGACGGAGGCAATTAAGTCAGCACTTTCCTACGCATCAGCGTGCGTATTTCTCATCCCAATCTGGCTTTACAGTTAGACACTAGAGGCGATCCTGAGGAGCCGCACCATGCCCCGTCGACCTCGCCTCGAACTCCCCGGCGTACCACTGCACATTACGCATCGAGGCGTGAATAGGGCTGCAATTTTTATCGACGACGACGATCGTCGTCACTACCTGCATCTGCTGAGGCTTTTTGCCGCCCAGCATGCGATAGCAGTTCACGCCTACGTACTGATGGACAACCACGTACATCTTTTAACCACCTGTTCGCGCTCCGGCGCAACGTCGGCCGCCTTGCGCCGGGTCGCACAGTGCTACGTACAGATGTTCAACTACCGCCACCGACGCAGCGGAACGCTCTGGGAAGGACGCTTCAAGTCCTGCCTCGTCGATTCAGAACGCTACGTACTTACCGTCTATCGCTATATTGAGCGCAACCCCGTGCGTGCACGGCTGGTGGCGACGCCTGAAGAATACCGTTGGTCGAGCGTGCACGCGAACCTGGAGCGCGCGACCGATCCGCTTGTTACTCCACACCGTGCGTTGCGCGGCCTCGAGTCGAATTCAGAAACATACGCCGCAGCCTATCGCAAGTGGCTACACGCGGGAGATGACGAACAAGAGCTATGCGCGATTCGCGCCCACCTGATCCAGCAACGTGCATTCGGCGATGTTCGGTTCCAAGCGATGGTGGAGAAGATCCTCAATCGCCCCGCTACCACTCGGCCGCGCGGCCGGCCGGCACGACACCTGCGGGAAGAGGACGTTTAATTGCCTTCGTCCCCTTTTTTGCTCCTCCGAGACGAGGCTTAATTACCTCCGTCCCCTTTTTGCGGCGAGTCGAGTATCACAGAACGCACAAGCCCGGCGTAAGCCGGGCTTGTGCGTCGGATGTGCTCGATCAGGCGGCAGGCTTAATTACCCCCGTCCCCTTTTTTCAACGTGCATTCGGCGATGTTCGGTTCCAAGCGATGGTAGAGAAGATCCTCAATCGCCCCGCCACCACTCGGCCGCGCGGCCGGCCGGCGCGACACCTGCGGAAAGAGGACGTTTAATCGCCTTCGTTCCCTTTTCTGCTCCTCCGAGACGAGGCTTAATTACCTCCGTCCCCTTTTTTCAAGTTGAGCTTTCGCAAGCTAGCCGCTAAGAGACGAAGCCCGCACAAGGCGGGCTAGCCTCAACCCTTCTTAAGAAAGTCAAGTATCGCCTGACCTTTCTCAGTCGGCATAAATTCCACCCAGGTCTCGTCGGCACCTTCGCGTTTAAAAACTTTCACATATCCCTGTTTCGAAAGATTGTCGAGCGCGCCCATGCGGTTCTCGTCACGCAAGCCACTTTCAGAAAAAACTGCTCCTCTCTTTGCTTGCGCTAATAAGCCCAATTCCACGATGCCAATCCCAAGCTTGCTCTTGCACATACCTTGTATCGACTCAACACTTTTGACCAATTCACCCGGACTGCTATCTACCGCGTTTGCTCGGGCAAGTAGCACTCCACAAATCAGCAGACAAGTAACAAGGGGCAGGAAACTGCGAACTGAAGGCTTTTTCATAGTCATCTCCGAAGTCCTATTGATCAACCCACTTCCTATATTTGCATTTGCAGTGTGGGTCTTTTGATGGATCCCAGTCTGGCCCATGCATGTAGATGTAAGGCTCATCAGGAGGATCATCTTTCCCGCACGGCTTCAACGGATCTGGTTTAGGTGCGCAATCCCATACAGTGCATGGCCACGTTGGTGGACAAATGGTTACAAAAATATTGGCCAATGTGCAGGCTGTCGGTCCATTCGGAAGCACTGGAGCAGGAAAAGGAAAATCACTTGGCTTTGGTGGCTCCGGACTGGGTGGTGTAAATGGCCTCGGTCGTGGATTGGGCGGGCGTGGCGGTGCACCGGCTAACCCTTTTGAATCTCTATATCCAAGTGGATTCTGATCAACATACCCATAGGTATTGATGCCGCCATACAAGCTGATCGGATCACTCTCGACGTATCGACCCGTCCCCGGCTCATAATCCCGGAAGTAGTTGTAATTCAGCCCGGTCTCCGAATCGTAGTACTGCCCCGGGAAGCGCAAATTGAACGTGATGGTCGCAGGACTCGGCGGAGTTTCCGCAAACGCGGAATCCGATGAGAAGTACGGCAAATTCCATACTCGCGTGTCCGCGCTAGGTGTAGCGCCGGGTTGGACGATATTGCGCGGCGTTCCCAGTTGGTCTGTTTCGACGTAGTACAGAACACCGCCAGTGACGTAGGCAACCGGGAGGCTGTCAACGTAAATGTATTCCGCACCGAGTGCGCCTGAGGTCGTGTATTCGCCGAGCACACGACCGGCCTCATCGTAGCTAAATAGCTTGCCGGTCTTGAACACGCGTTCGCCGCGGCCATTATAGTTATAGGAGACTCCAACGGATGAGGAAACAAGCCGGTTGCGATCGTCGTAAGTAGCAGTGCCAGCGCCAAGGCCAGTCGTGTTGCCGTTCGCATCGTAACTGCGCGCAACGCCAGCCACGCTGGACAGATGGTGAGTTCCCGGCGCGTACGCGTAAGTGGACGACGTCGGACCCAAAATCTTGCTGAGGCGATCGCCACTGGCGTTGTATGAGAAGAATTCCACCGTCGCGTTTGAGCCTTCATAGCTCACGTTGGTGAGACGATAAAGCGGATCGTACGCATATCGGCGGTATGGCGGACTCGCTCCCAGGACGTAGCTGGCGTCGACAAGATTGCCCATTACATCCACGGTGCCGTCGAACGTGAAACCAACCGGCGCGGTCCCGACAATCGTGTCGATCGCGTAATCGCGATCGTAGGTCTTGGTCAGCGTTCGGCCGTTGCCATACGTCAACACGTTCATCGGGCCGAACGGGTAGTAGCTGATGCTGCTCAGAACGTTGACGGTCGCAGAATTGACATTGTCCTTGTAAGTGACCAAATTGACCCGACCCGTGGTGTCGCGCCAATAAAAGACAAACGCGCCGCTCGGATAAGTAATACTGGAAAGCAGATTGTCGCGCGTGTAGGCATAACCCGTAACGAGCGTAACGCCATTCGTGATTTGAGTCTTTTTTATCACTCCGCCGCGGCGGTTGTAGCAGTACGTCGTGCTGCCCGAGTTGTCGCTGAAGCTGGTCAGTTGACCGGCGTTGAAGCAGCCGCTTGCCGGCGCATCATAAGCATAGGTGACATTGAGGCTGGCGGTTGGATAGCTGATGCCGGTCAGACGGTTGAGCGCATCGTAGCTGTACGTTGACGTCACGCCTCGCGCATCCGTCTGCGTCTTGCGATTGCCGGCCGCATCATAGGTGTAAGTCGTGGCCCCCGTATCCGGGCTGGTGAGTGCAGTGAGACTGTTCAAACCGTCGTAGGTGTAGCTGGTAACGAGGCTGCTCGGGTCGGTCACGCTGCGCAGGTTGTCGCGTGTATCATAGGCGTATTGCGTTGTGGTGTCGCGCGTAGCGCCTGTGCCGGCGTGGTCCTGCAAGGTCTTGATCAGGCGATTGAGCGGATCGTATTGCTGTTCGGTACCCACGTGATTGGCATTGCCGTCGGTGGAATAGACGGCGTTGCCGTTGCCATCGTAGCCGTTCGTATAAGTAATGCCGCTCGGCGGCGCTTCGGCAGGGTTCGCGTAGGTCTGCACCGTCGCGCTCGCCGCATTCAATACTTTGAGCAGGTGATCCAGCTGGTCGTACTGGCGCGAGAGCGAACGTTTCAGTGCATTCGCGGTATCGTAAGTGCTTTCGCTTGTGCGATTGCCGGCCGCGTCGAGTTGATAGTGGATATGGTTGCCCGCGGTATCGGTGATATCCGTAAGGCGGTGAGCATTGTCGTAGGTGTAACGGACATAGTCGCCTTCGGCTTGGGTCACTTTCGTAACGTTCCCGACGTTGTCGTATGCAAACGTGGTGGTGATGTCAAACCCGCCGGGATTCGGCGTCCCATCGGCGTTCGCACGCACCGTGCGCGTAAGCAGCCAGCCGCGGGCGTGATAGGTCATGTCCGTGAACGTGCCATTGGCATCTTGCATACGTGTGACGCGACCGTTCTTGTCGTAGCTGACGTAGCTCGTGATCTGGCCGAGCGCATTCGTGACCTTCTGCAGGTCGCCGAGGTTATGGCAGATCCCACCCAGCGTTGCGCAACCGGACAGATCGGTCGTTTGGTAATAGGCGAACGTCGTGACATCGGAAATGTCCGTACGCGGGCCATCGACGCTGAGTAACAGGCCAATAAGCGGGCAACCCGTCCCGACCGCATCGCAATACGTATATTTCCACTGACGCACGCCGGTCGGCGCATTGGTTGCCGAACCGCATGTATAGCCGGAAGCACCGCTGACATTGGGATCGATTGTGCATCGCGCCGTAGTCTGGCCGCGAGAGTTGTAAGCCCATTTCGTCATGACCTCCACGGCACCGGTGTTTCTCGCAACTGTGCGTTGTACCGGAAGCCGCAGGTTGGTATCCCAAACCGTCGTCGTCGAACGCTGCATGGACGTCCCGGACGCTTCGACGCGTTGAGTTTCAAGGCCTAGAGGGTCGTAATACGTGTAGTGCGTGACGTTGCCGTTGAAATCGGTCTTGAGATATGGATAGCCAGCCGCGTCATAGGTGTTCGACTTGGTCGTCGCGTAGCCTGGGCAAATGGCGCTCGTGCAAGTCTGCGACATCGAATCAAACAACACGCTGCCTTGAACAACTTCGAACTGGAACGTGCGCTGGGTGCCCAGCGGATCCGTAACTACGGTCTGGTTCGCAACCGGGAACGACAGAGCAAACGATGACACTGGCAAAGTCTGGTTGGTGCCCGACCACAAATTCTCGGAAGTTGCGCGGCCTGCAGAGTCGTAGCCATACGTCGAGTAACGTGTGCCGTTTTCGTCGGTGATTCCGGTCAGCGCATTCGGGAAACTCGCATTCTCGTACGCATACACGCGCGTTGTGTTCGCGGGCGTGGTCACCGACTGTAGATTGTTATTTGCGTCGTAGGCGTAATGCCAGTGCAGAGTGCCGAAGTCACCGGCTGTGCCATCCGGACCCCAAATATCCGACACCCGGCTCTGTAGATCATAATCAAATTGCAATGCGCGGCCCGAACGGTCAGTCACGCTGACCAATCGCTGCGCAGCGTCATAGACAAACGCGAAAGTTAGCCCGCGCCGACTATCGTTGATGGAAGTCAATATACCCGCTGCATCGTAGCTTTCTACGCGGTCGCTGTTCGCCTCGAAGTATTGATAGCCGGTCACATTGCCTGAGCCATCGAGAATACTAACCAGCCGATCAGCTACGTCGGCGTCGCTTGACCAACTTGTCGAGCCGGTCGTCGTCTGAACGAATTGGAGTACCCTGCCGTCGGAGCGCAGCGCCTGCGCTTGCTGAGCAAACGGGCTGAAGCTCACCGAGACGGAGAGCCTGAGGTTGTAGTTGTGCTGCCAGCCAATACCGATTACGGCGGCGGCACTTGGGTTGACCGAGTTGTAGGAGCGTCGAAATTCCAAACCGCCAGGGCCAGCAGGGATATCCAACTCGCTCTGATATTTATTGCCTGTGCCAATCGCTATGGGGTTGCTCGTGCTTGGCGAAGAGCGACCATTATCGCAACAGGGCCCCTTGTTCTTGTCGGGATCGGGTGGCTTTACGGGGGAAGCAAAGCAGAACCAATTCTGAGACGGTGCGTCTTGTTGCCATGCATATCCAGCCGGGCAGTGGGTGTCCCGATTGCAATTCACTTGGTCGTTGTCAGTTACTGGAGTGCATGCCTCGTTCGGAGTATTGGGCGCACTGCTTCGGTTTATTGTCCCTTGAGCGACACGCGAATAAGAGACGAGGAGACTGGACCCATTCGCAGTGAAATAGCTGGGGTTGGAAGTAAACCACCACGACCATGAGTACCCGCAAACATTGTAATGGTTGTACTCATAAGTACGGACGTCCTTGCCATAGATGGCGTCCATAGCTTGACTGTCTTGGCACTCAATATTTCCCGGACCGGGACCACCCGAGCACTGCACCGGTGAAACCGTGGTGTCTCCCGAGTATGCATCCATGCCATAGCAGTACCATAGATCAGGAGTTCGCGGCGCGCAGTCTCCGGCTACACCGTTGACTGTGCAGCTTCCCGCCACGGCAGCGTTGGCCCACAGCAGGAAGATGAGGGCGAAAAGAGCGCTGACTCTGTAGGTCCGAACGGCAATGGGTTTGCTCATGGATACACCTGCCAGTGGGTAATCAAAAGGGTCAGCCACGATTTGCTTGCGAGGCTGACCGCTTCGATTTCCAACAAACGTTGCTTCCTCCGCTCGTCAGTGCCGGAAAAGGCAAAGACAAACGCCAACGACTGGCTCCTCTGAGGTTAATCGTGATTTGGGCAAAAACATGATCACCAGAGCCAACAGGCGACGCTGCTACGGCAAACTGAGAGAGGCAACCTCAGCGTTTGCTCGATTTTTCTGTCGAGCAGACGTCCCGATATCTTATGGCGCGACAGAAAGCCCCAAGGACTTGGCGACCGCGCGTTGCTCTGCGGCGATCTGTTTCAGATCGCTGCTGGCATCTTCCGGTAAAGTGGACGTTCGCTCGAACTCGATCCGATTTCCGGGAGTCGCCGCTGCAGCGTAGTCAGCGAGAGTTCTGCCAAGCAGAGCGGCTTTGTAGACATCATCGTCGACGAAAGCGGGGTCGCGGATAGCGCGCTCGATCACGATTTTGAACACGGTCCCGGCATCGGCGAATCGATGGCGCTTATTGAGAAACAGCGCGTAGGCCGTGCGAAACATCTCAATGTTTTCATTTGTGTCCGGAAACACTTTCGCTGCCAATTCAATGCTGTCGCGGTAGTTCTTTTCCGCTTCCTCCCAATGTTCGGCGCCCTCTGCGGCACCGGCAATATTGAACCTGGTGTTTGCGACAGATGCACTTACGGGGCCCATCCATTTCGTGTCCAGCGCAAGAGCAACACTGTAGAGTTCTAACGCCTTCGCGTATTCCTCATTTTTTTGCAACACGTTCGCCATTTCATTCGCCCAAGTTGCGAACGCGATACTGTCTGCGCCATAAAGCCGTTCCGTCGGTTGCCTCAACGAGTCCAGGAGACTTTCCGCTTCTTTTGTACGATGAGAGAGGTTGTATATCGCTACGAGCATGAACTTTGCCTTGAGTACGTGCGGAGCGGTCTCCGATGCGCCGTCCGGCTCGTGCAGGAGGTCAAGCAACAGCTTTATGGCTGGCTCAGCGCCAACGACAACAAGTTCAGTCCCAGCAACTTTCGTCAGGAGCGCCCAGCGCAGCGGAACATCATTTAGAAGTTTGGGAGCGAGTTCGTTCAAAACCCGATCGAAATGGGGTTGCAGTTCGGTGGTTGCTCCCTGCTGGTACAAGAACTCGATTGTGTCAATCTCCAGGGCGCCGCGTATTTCGATGTTCGGGTCCAATGCACCAGCTTCTGCTAAAGCCGCCTTGGCAAGATCGTACCGTCCGTCCCTCATCGCGCCGCGCGCTTCGAGTTCGAGCAGCCATGCGCGAGTTTGCTTGTCTGCACGCGTTTCGTGATTGAGTTCCTGGAGGGCCTGTGCGACCAACGACAACGCGTCTTTCGGCGCATTTAAATGGAGCTTCACCTCCGCGATTCTTCCCAAGAGCTCCGCGCGTAGTTCTGGGGTAATGCTGGTGTCGGCTGTCAGCGAACGTGCCGCTTGATCGAGAATCTCCTTGGCTGTGAGTTTTTCACCGAGCGTCTTCTCCGGATCGGCGGCGCGGAAGGTCTCGATGAGGAAGTTCGTCGCATGCACCGCTCTGTCGCGTTGCCGCACCACCTCGAGCGCTTGTGTCCACAGGGCGGCGGCGGCACCACTGATTATTAACACAAGTAATGCAACAGCCCCGAGCGCGATGCGGTGTCGGCTGACAAATTTGCGCGTGCGATAGCCGACGCGTCCGCGGCGTGCGACCACGGGTCGGTCTTCAAGATAGTTGCGGACATCCTCGGCAAACTGTTCCACCGTTGCATAACGGTCTGAGGAAGCCTTGCGCAGCGCCCGCAGCACGATGGCGTCGAGATCGCCGCGCAAACTGCGCGCGACGGCGGCATCAGTCGATTCAGCGCGCGCACTCGGCAACGGCGGTTCGGTTTCGAGAATCAGCCGCTGAATTTCGTCCGCAGTCTTGCCGGCGAAATCAAACGGAGCGGCCCGCGCGAGCAGTTCATAAAGCAATACGCCGAGCCCATAGACATCGCACCCGACGGTAATCGGGTCGCCGCGCAGCTGTTCCGGCGCAGCGTTGTACGGTGAAAAGAAGCGCTGCGCAGCGCCGGTTTCTAAAATCTCCTGGGTACCGAAACGATGCAGCAGTGGTTTCGCGATGCCGAAGTCGAGCAGTTTGGATTGACCTTGTGGCGTGACGAGGACATTACTGGACTTCAGATCGCGATGCACGACCATGTTGCGATGAGCGTACGCCACCGCATCGCAGATTTCGACGAATAGTCGCAAGCGCTGATGCAAGTCGATCTGCTTCGCGTATTCGACAATCGGCCGCCCTTCGATGTATTCGATGACAACATACGGGGTGCCGTCGTCGAGTTCGCCGAGATCAAGCAGTGTCGCGATGTTGGGATGTTTGAGCAGCGCGAGCACCTGCCGTTCAAGTCGGAAACGCGCCAGAGTGTGATCGTCCAACTGCTCGGGGCGAATCAGCTTGACCGCGACTTTATGTTCGACACTGCCGTCGGCACGATGGCCGAGAAATACGCTGCCCATGCCGCCGCGACCTAGCTCGCGCTCGAGGACATAGGCACCGACGCGGCGGCCGATCCATGCCGTGTCTGTCGCAAATGCGCTGGCGACGGCGCGGCGCGCTGTCGTCCCATCGAGCATGCCATCAGCGTCGAGCAACGCGCGCAGCTGCCGGCGCATGGACTCGTCGATGTCCTCGCGGGCCAGGCGCGCCAAACGTTGCGCTTCCGACAAATCTGCCAAGCCATCGAACAAGGTCTTAAGGCGCAGAAAATCGTCGTTGTTCATGCGTTTCCCCCGGGGACCGTTCTAGGTACACCAAGCCGCTCCGCGAGCCATGCGCGCGCAAAACGCCAATCACGCACAACAGTCGCGCGCGATATGCCAGCGGCCGCCGCAATTTCATCTGTGTTCAAGCCTGAAAAGAATTTGAGCTCGACGACGCGCGAGACTCCGCCGTCGAGCGCCTCCAGTTCAGTGAGCGCGGTATGCACGCTAAGCCAGTCCACGCGTAAGTCGATGACATCTTCACCAGCAACATCATCGGCAAGGTCGAGCGACACGAATGGGAAATCGCCGCCGCGTTTTTTAGCATCCTGTGCGCGCACATGGTCGACTACGACGTTGCGGATCGCTCGCGCCGCTACGGCAAAAAAATGAGCGCGGTCCTTCCAATCCACATCACTAGCGGCAAGACGTGTGTAAGCTTCATTGGCGAGTTCCGTAGCGCGCAACGTAAAGTCGGATGGCATCCGGCGCAGGCGTGCTCGCGCCAGATCGCGCATGATGGGATAGACAACGCGCATAAGATCGGCTTCCGCGTTTCGATCACCGGACCGCCAGCGGCCCAGTAAAGCGGTTATGTCGTCTTTCATTGCCGGCTCTCAGTCCCCGCGTGCAGACTCGCCATAAGCTTCGCCTGCAATTCAGCGCGGATGCTAGCAGAGAACACGTCCCCACGAAGAACATTGATCGCCTCACGGCAAATGTGCTTCATCGCTGGCCGCACGGCACACACGCCGATTGCTACAGACGTTATGCGTTGCGCTTCTGCGCAGCCTACGCGGGCGATGCAACTTCGGCAAACCGCTGCGCCGGCGGCGTGCGCAACAGCTCGTCATATGTCGCCAGAAGATCGCGTCCGATGATGCGCCAGTCGTATCGGGCTTGCGCTTTGGCACGCGCAGCTGCGCCCAGCCGGGCGGCCAGTTGCGGATCGGCGATCAGTTGCAGAACTGCTGCCGCGAAGCCCTGCGCATCATCGGCGAACAGCGCTTCCTGTCCCGCGACCAGGTCGACGCCTTGCGCGCCGATCTGCGTGGTCACGATGGGCTTGCCGAAGGCCATCGCTTCGAGCAACTTCAGGCGCGTGCCGCTGCCGTAACGCAGCGGCAGCACGTAAATCGCGCTGTTGTGCAATTCCGGCTGCAGATCGTCGACGAATCCGGCCAGCCGCACCTGTGCACGCAATTGCGGCGGCACGTTCAAGCCGGCTGTTTTGCCGACCAGTGTGAACTGCGCGTCCGGGCGCACCGCGAGTATCCTCGGCAGGACCTCGGCGATGAACCACTGCACGCCGTCGCGATTCGGAAACCAGCTCATCTGGCCGACAAACACGAGGCGCGCCGGATCGGCAACGGCGTGCGCAGCCGGTCGCGCGCTTTCCACGTCGACGCCATTGGGCACCACCGAGATCGGCGTCCGCGGTTCGAGACGAGACAGTTCACGCGCATCGTCGGGCGAACAGGCAATCACGTGATCGGAGCGGCGGCACGCATTGCGCTCGAACCTCCTGAGCTTTGGCACCTGGTTACGCAGGAACAGGCGTCGCACCCAGCCCGGTTCACAATCGGCGCGCTGACGCAGCAGCTGATATTCCACGTTCTGCGCGTCGAGCACGAGCGGCACGCGGCAGTCGGCCGGCACCAGCCGTATCAGCGGCAGCATATCGATCTGAACGAGATCGGTCCGCTCGATCAATTCGGCGACGCGCGAACGCATGCGCTTCGAGTCATACTTCACGGCGACGAACGGCTGCGTCCCGATGCTGGTTTTTACCAAATCACCGAGCAGCGCCGCGCGCGAGTGTTCGCTGCGGATCGGAAACGTTTCCAGTCGCGCGAGCATTGCGCGCAACGGCGAACAGTTGTCCAGTGCATCATCGCGGCGCAGGCAACTTGCCAACGTGACCTCGTGCTCGTGCGCCAATGCGCGCAACAAATGCCACGTGCGCAACTGATGGCCTTCACGAGGCGGATACGGCAATCGCGTCGTCAGCACAAGAATCCGGGCCATCAGTGTTTTTTCCACAACTGGAACTGGTCGCGCGCAAGATACGCCGGCAATGAAAACAGCGCGGCCGTGTTGAGCACGACGAAACTCGCCGCGGTGGCGGCGAGCGGAATGCGCGCGCCGACGCGCGGCGCCAACAGCATCAGTGCAGCCACGGCGTAGGCGATCGTTTGCGCCCAGAACGCGAATCGATACAACGCGCCCTCGGCAAGCAGCGACGTGACCCACAGCGCGAGCAAGCACCACGGCGCGATCAGGCGCGACAATTTGTGCGAGACCCAGGCGAAGAACACCGGGTTACGCCATGGCAGCAGCAGACGCGGCAGGCGCGCGAGCAACTGCCAGTTGCCGGCGAGCGTGCGCAGTTTGCGGCGATACTCGACGGCGGCATTTTCGGTCGATGTATCCCATGCGATCGCATCACGCGCAAACCAGACGCGATAGCCGGCGAATACGACGTGCAGCGGAATCCACAGATCGTCGAGCAAGATGCCGCGCGGCAGCGGCCGGAACAGCGCCGTGCGCAGCGCGTAGATCGCGCCGCTCACTCCGTGCAACCAGCCCAGCCGTGCTTCGTCCGCGCGCAAACGACGCTCCATTTTCCAGTACAAGCCGACATGCCCCGACGCGCCGAGCTCCAACTCGCCGGCGACGGCGCCGACACGAGGCTCGGCGAACGGCGCGACGAGACGGCGCAAGGCGTCACGCGCGAACTGCTGGCGCGCGTCGCCGAACGCGACGTACGGAGTCGTTACTTCGGCCATCGCCACATTGAGCGCGGCCGCCTTGCCGCCGCGCTGCGGCAGCGTCAGCACGCGCACGCGCGCATCGCCGATGTCGGCGGCGCGCGCCGACCCGTCGTCGCTGCCGTCGTCGATGACGAGCACGTGCAGGTTCTGCGCCGGATAATCCTGATCGAGGATATTGCGCACGCGTTGTGCGATCAGCGTGACTTCGTTGTACGCGGCGATCACCACGGTCAATGGCGGCGTTGCATCACTACGCGCGGGCATGCGGCCACGCTTGCGCGCGAGCGCCGCGACCAGCAGCGCGTAACCGGCGTACGTGTACGCGACGAGCGCGAGGCTCAGCCAGAAAATCCATGCGCTCATCGCAGCACGACCCGTTCGCGCCAGCGTTCGTATGCCCGATTGCCGAGCATCTGCTTGGCTTGTGCAAGCGCCTCGTAGCGCGCGCGCAGCACGCGCGGCGCCAACCCGCGCCACTGGACGAGATCGGCGAATTTCTCCAGCGTAAGGTCGCCGGTGATCGGCACTCGCTGCAGATACTCGCCAACTTTCCAATTCGCGTTGATGCCGGGCGCGGAATTCAGGAAATGCCAGTACCCGGCTCGTACCGCTGCCGCACGCTCGCGTTCGTCACCGCGGCCGCCCGGCAGCGCGATCGCCGTCACCTGGGTGCCGGTGATCGCCTGCAGCCGATGTCTGCTCAGACGCAGCTCGAAGTCCAGTTCCGCCGCATCCAGATCGGCCAGATAACGATGCGTGCAGCCGTGCGACTGCACGCCCATGCCGGCCTCGGTCAGCATGCGCACGCCGTCCTCGTTCAGGCTGCCGCGGCGGCCGATGTAATCCGTGGTGATGCAGAATTCGGCGCGCATTCCGCATCGCGTCAGCGCAGGCAGCGCGACGGTCAGATTGGAAATATCGCCGTCATCGAAAGTAATGACTACGCTGTTCGCCGGCGTGCGCGTACCGACGTCGCGCAACAGCACGGTGCGGTATCCATGCTGCCGGAGCCACTGCAGTTGCTGCTCGAAATCGCGCGGGCGCACGCTGTAAACCGGATCGTGGAAGCCGGCATCGTCCGCCGCGGCGTGCAAACCGTGATACATCAGTACAGGCAACATCTCATCCTCCGCGTGCGCTGAGCGGTACCGCATATTGCGGGCGCAGTTTTGCCGGTGCCGGCGTGGCCGTTGCCGGTCGTTCGTTTTCCAGCAACTCGCGCGCCTTGAGCGTAAGTCCCAGATAGACCCAGAAGTAGCCGATCATCGGGTAGTACGAAAAACGGTCGCCGAAGAAGTTTTCCACGATCAGCGCGAACCACGCGCCGACCATGCCGAGCCCCAACGCATACGCGAGAGTGCCCGCCGGCGCTCGCGACATCGTGCGCCGGCACGCATGCAGGATCGACAGCAGCATGCTGAATGTGATCAGCGCGCCGACGATGCCTTTCTCGGTCAACTCGCGCATGAAGAAGTTGTGCGTGTCGGTCTGGCGCGGATTGATTTCCGGATGATGGAACGTGTGGTAGCCGCTGCCGAAAAGCGGATGCGCGGCGAAGTTGTCCCAGGCGATGCTCCAGAATTCAAAACGGTTTTCCGTGCTTTCGTCGCGCTTGCCCTCTTCGAGCGTCGTGCTGTCGAACCGCTCGATCACCGATACCGGCAGTACGTTCGGCAGGACCAACGCGGCGGCGAACAGCGGCAGCGCCATCTTCCAGCGCCCGCGCCACAGCAGCACGACGCAAACCAGGCCGAGCATCAGCGCGATATAGGCCGTGCGCGAGTAGGTCCAGACCACGCCGAGCACCACGCAGGCGATGGCGATGCCGAGCAATACACGCCAGCGCAGCGACACGCGCACCGCAAGCAACAGAGCGAAGATCAGGATCGCCATCATCACGCAAAACGAGGCGAACTCGTTTGCACCGAGCTCCGAAAACGTTCCGGAAATTCGCAGGGAATCCTTGTAGTGCCAGGTGGCGACGCTGGCGTGCTGGTCCCAGGTGACGCGCAGCATGTACGGCAGCGGCAGCAGCGTGACCGCAATCACGCGCCTGAGCGTGCTCCACGACGTCACGCTCATCTGCACGACAAACACGAGCATCACGGCGAGCATGGCGTCTTTGAGCATGCTCAGATGCTCGTCGGTTTCGCTGTGCACGTTCGAATAACCGATGTAGAGCGACAGAAAGGCGTAGCCGACATAAGCGACAATCCAGCGATGCACGCTGCTGCCACGCACGATCGAGCCGCCGCAGCGCCAAGCCCCGAACAAAGCCAGACAGAAACCGATGTTGAGGAAATTCAGTCCGGGGCCGAGCTTGGGCATGTAGCCGGTTTGCAGGTTCTGCAATGGCAACAGCAGCAGGAATGCATAAAGCAGCCAGTTCTGCGGCGCGCGCGCCGAATCCGTCGCCCGCATCGGCTGTGGCGGGTCAAGCGGCGAGGCGGCCACGGCCACTCCAGAGTTCCCGATAGATTTGGGCGTACGCCGCAGCCATGTGCACGGTCGAGTAGCGTTCGACGATGCGCTCGCGCGCGGCCGCGCCCCGCACCGGTCGCAGAGCCGTGCGCTGCAGGGCCTGCGCGAGCGCGGCCACATCACCGGGCGCCACGGTTTCAACGTCCAGTCCCGCGAGCACCTGCGGGACCTGGCCTACGCGCGTGGCCACGACCCTGCACCCGGCCGCCATCGCTTCGAGCAGAGCCAGCGGCAATCCTTCGTAATGCGAAGGCAACACGAAGATGTCGAGCATCGTATAGAAGCGCGCCATGTCGGCGCAGACGCCGGCGAGGCGAACACGCTGTTCGATGCCGTGTGCTCTTGCTGACTGCTCGATCGCGCTGCGCAGCGGCCCGTCGCCGGCGATGATCAGTACTGCGCGCGGCAGTTGTGCCGCAATTTGCGCGAACGCCGCGATCAGCCCAAGCGGATTCTTCTGCTCGTTCAGCCGCATCGCGGCACCGAACACGAGGGCGCCGTCGTCGATGTCGAAATCACGGCGCGGCAGCGGCGGCACGGTGGGCGCAAAGCGCATCGTGTCGATGCCGTTCTCGACCAGGCGGATGTTTGCGCGCGGCACGCCGGCTTGTTCCAGCCACGGTTGCATGGCCGCGGCAACGGGGCAGACGCGATCGAAGCGTCGCATCAGTCGCAGTTCGATCCGGTGATACAACTCGAGCGCCGGCGTGAACGAGAACTGACCATGCGCAGTGGCGACGATCGGCAGGCGCCGGCGCGCACGCGCGAGCCAGGCGAACAGCGCGCTTTTGTAATCGTGCACGTGCAACACGGCGTCCGGCGCTGCGTCCATCGCGCGACGCAGTGCATGGACCGTCGCGAAGTCGAAACGCGCGCGGCATGGCACACGTTCGGCGGGCAAGCGCAGCAGGCGCGCTTTGTCGTAGAGCGGCTGCTCGCCCAGGTGCTGGTTGTCCAGACACAACAGACGACTTTCGATGCCGATGCGGGCGAGCGCCGGAACCAGCCCGAGGATCACGTACTCGGTGCCGTAAAGGCCGGCGCTCGAACGCACGTGCAAAACCAGCGGATCAGTGCGCATCGGCAAGCTCCTCGTACATCGATGCATACGCGCCCACCATGGCTTCCACCGAATAGTCGCGTTGCGCGGTTCGCCTCGCGGCATCGCCAAAATTGCGCCGCAAAGAAGCGTTCCCGGCGATTTCGCCCAATGCCGCAGCCAGCGCGCCGGGCGCCATCGGCGGCACAAGGATGCCGTTGCGGCCGGGGCGGACCACGTCGATATTGCCGCCGACGCTCGTGGCGACCGCGGGCAACCCGCACGCTTGCGCTTCGAGCAATGCGTTGGACATGCCTTCGCTGCTCGACGCGAGCGCAAAGACGTCGAGCGCCGGCAGGATGTTTTCCACATCCGCGCGCGCACCGAGCAGCCGCACCCGATCGCGCAGGCCGAGCGCGGCGATCTGCGCAATCAGCGCTTCACGCAACGGACCATCGCCGACGAGCAGCAGGCGCAGATTCGGATGACGTTCGCGCGCGCCGGCAAGCCCGGCGAGCAGATCGCAATGGCGCTTCACCGCAGTCAGGCTCGCCACGCAGCCGACCAGGCATTCGCCGTCGACGAAGCCGAGCTGCGCGCGCAGGCGCGCGCGCGCGCTTGCGTCCGCCGGACGAAAATAGTGCGTATCCACGCCGTTGACGATGGTTCGGCAACGTGTGCGGTCGGCGCGCTCGTCCTTGACCAGCGCATCCAGAATGTTTCGGCTGGGCGCGACGATGCGATCGAACCGGCCATTCACGCGACGCAGCACGGCGCGCACGCGCGCGCTTTTCAGAAAACCCATGTCGCGACGGTTGGAAATGCGGCGCAGACCCTGCAGACGCGGCAGGCACGCATTGATCAGGTCGGACTTTTCGTGCTGCGATTGCACGATGTCGTAGTGGCCGCGGCTCACATCGCGGCGCACGCAGCGATAGGCAGCCAGCCCGGCCGGCGCGTAGATCGCACGCACCGGCCGGTGCTGCAGACGGACGTGTGCATGCTGAAAATCCGCCATGCGCGCGGACTGCGCCGGCTCCGCAGCGAGTTGCAGCACGTCGGCCGCAAAGCGTTCGGGCGGCAGGCGCGCGAGCAGATTGCGCAGGAACCGCTCGCTGCCGCCGGGGCCGAGTATCGCCGTATCGGTCAGCATCAAGATCCGCAATGGACGGCGCGTAGCCATCAGCGTTTGAAGATCGCGGTGACGTAGGCCGCGTTTTCGCGGTAACTCTGGCCTTGCGCGTCGCTGTTGCGCTGATTGCGCACGAGATCCAGGCGCAGCGTCCACTGGCGTGTCAGCTGATCGGCAAAGCTCAGGTCCAGGCGCAAGTCTTCGTCGCGTCGGGCGACATTGTCGTAGTCGCGCGTTTCTTCGCCGGCGTCGAAAGCGAGCGTCCACAACGGGCGCGGCCGGTAACTGAAACCGGCGACAACGCCGTGCACGGTCTGGTTGAAATCCGGATCGAGCAGATAATCCAGCGTCTTGTAGTACGGCTCGACACGCACCAGAAAGCGCTCGCTGTGAAACAGGTAGCTCGCTCCGGCGCGCTTTTCGAGATACACCTGCGACGTGATCGGTGTCGTGCCGGTGATGATGCCGTTTCCGAGCGCCGTCGCCGCGAGCAGCGCCGCCGGATCGGCGATCAGGTCCTGCGAGGCATCCGAATATTGCCGCAACGCGCTCACACCCAGCGTCTGGCTTGGCGTGGCGCGCCAGCTCAGCGCGCCACGCCCGAGCCAGCCGGAATGACTGGCATTGCCGCTGTCGAAATCCAGGCGCGTGGCGCCGGCGGCGACGTCGACATCCAGCTGCGACAGAGTCGTCTGGTAGCGCGCGAACGCGTCGGCGCGATCATAGTCCGGGCCGCCGCTGCGATCGGTAAAATGCACGTGCTGTGCTTCGACGTTCGCGGAAAGCTTGTCCGTCGGCGACAAATCCTTGATCGCACGCAGCGCGCCAAAGGCGCGGTCCGAATTGAAATCCTTCGTCTCCGAAGCCGTGCTCGATGTGAAACGCAGCTCCGCGCGGCCGTTCAAGGTCTGCTCGATGCGGAAATTGAATGTCGGACCCAACGTGAACACATTGACCTGCTGCTGGTTGTTCGGCGCATTGGGCGCAAAGATGTTCACCGGCTCGACCGCCGCATAGTCCTCGAAATCGAAACTCAGGCGCTGCGGAAAAATGATCCAGGTCGCAATGCCGGAAAACTGGCCGCGAAACTCATTGTCGAAAGCCCCTTGCAGGTAATCGCGGTATTCGAGCTGTCCGCTCGCGTGCGCGACCAGATTGGCGACGTCCTCCTGCATGTCGAATTTCAGTCGCGGAATGAGGATTGACTGGCCGGTGGGATCGATGTCGCTCTCGTTGATGTTGTCGCTGTAGCCGAGCGCGGTTTCGAGCGAATAGTTGATGTGCCATGCGTGAGCGCACGCCGTGCCGGCGGCGAACGTGCAAGCCAGCGTGCGTGCCAGCAGCGGGCGTGCGAACAGCGGACCGTCCATGTGCCACTCCTCGCGCCGCATCACGGCGGGTAGTTGAAAACCACTCCAGCGATTTTCTTCGGGTCCAGCCCGGCGACGGACTGGCTGATGCGTTCGGCCGGATCGCGCCCATAGGCGGCGACGACGACCACGAAATCGGCAAGCTCGGAGAGGATGCGCGCGTCGGGCGATCCGCGCAGCGCCGGCCCATCGATGACGAGGTAGCGATCCGGGTGCGACGAGCGCAGTGAATCGATCAGCGCGCGCATGCGATAAGTGGAAAAATATTCGACGCCCGGTTCGCGCGACTTGCCCGCGGGCACGAGGCGCACGCGCGGCACGCCGGTGTCGTAGAAAATGTGATGCGCTTCGCGCCCGGGGCGCTCCAGATGATCAATGAGTCCGCCGTGCACGGCATCGACGCCGAATGCGACGTGCTGACTCGGCCGCGGCAAGCTGCAGTCGATCAGCAGCGCGGATTTGGTCTCGTCGAATGCGAACGCCATCGCCAGATGGCGCGCAACGAAGCTGCCGCCCGAGCCTGCGCTGACGGGCACGACGAGCGTGACGAAGTTTTTCCCGTCGGCGAGCGCCAGCAGACGCGTGCGGATTTCGCGAAACGAGTCGGCCTGCGGATGATGCACCGTGTGCCGCCCGCCTCCACCGGAAAAATCCGCGCGCGGCGGCGGCAGCAGCTGCGGCCGCGCCGGTGTGGCACCCTCGATGCGCGGCGTCGAATGCAGGGCCGCAAAGCCGCGAAAACCGCTCTTGACTGAGTAGCTCATGATGCTGACGTCCACATGATGGCAAGCACGAATGCGTAGATCGCTGCGACGACGAGCACCACGACCACGAGGAAACGGTCGTGCGCGCGCGAGCGCGTGCGCTGCGGGCCGCTCGCGTAGTCGGGCAGCGTGGCGAGCACCGGCAATCCGGTGATCTGTTCGAGCTGGTGCGCCGAACGCACGCGCGGATCCCAGCGCAGCAAGCCGTACAGCAATGCCAGTGGCAGCGCGATGCCCAGGCCGATTCCGGCGAGGCCAAAATGGACGAAACGCAACCCGAGCGGCCGCAGCGGCAGCGTCGCCGGTTCCTGGATATCGAAAGTCAGACCACGGTGTTCGGCATCGAGATTCATCGATACCCGCGCGTTCTCGCGGCGCTTGAGCAGATCCTGATAGATGTCGCGGTTGACCTCATAGTCGCGCTGCAGCTCCGACGCCGTGTTGGCCGAATCGGCGATGCGCCGGCTGCGATCGAGTTCCGTCTGCAGCAGCGACTCGCTCACGTTCATGCGTGCCTGCGCCGCGGCCGCATTGCGCCGGATCTCGGCCAGACGCGTGCGCAATTCGGTGTGCACCGGATTGATGCGCACGCTGTCGTCCAATCCCTCCGTGCCGGCCGATTGGCGCAATGCGCGTCGCTGTTCCGCGCGCCCGGACAATTCGCGCAGATCCTGCATCTGGTGGCGCACGCGAACGACGTCGGGGTGCTGGTCGGTGTCGTTGAGCAGCAGCTGGTCGAGCTGGCCCTGCAAGTCCGCCATGCGGCCGCGGTACATTGCCTCGCGCGTCTGCACGGTGGCGTACGCCGATTCGCCGGACAATTCGTGCAGCAGCGCGGCTTCCTTCGAGCGCTGTTCGGTCAGATCCATGCGCGCGGCTTCGATCTGCGTGCGCAATCCGCTGATGCGCGCATTGGTGTCGGTTTCCGCGCCGGGCCGCGCGTCGTCGTTGCTGGCGCGGAACGCCTTGAGCTTGTCTTCGGCATCGGTCAGCTTGATCCGGTAATCGTCCACCTGGCTGTTGATGAACTCGTACGCGTCGTGGCTCTCGCGCTCTTTTGCGGCGAGACTCTCCTGGATGAACAGTTCGGCGAGGCGGCGCGTCACGGGAAATGCGCGTTCCGGTTTGGAATCGCTGTAATCGATGCGGATCAGGTTCTCGCGCAAGTTCGACACGCTCGTTCGGTTCTTGATTTCCTCGATGAGGCGCTCCTGCTGCAGCGCATTGGGTTTCGAATCCATCCAGCCGCCGCTGCGCAAGATGTCTTCCATGATTTTGTGACTGAAAATGACCTCGCGTGCGATCGCGGCGCGATCGGCATTGCCGGTAGCGACGGCGCGGCCTTCCATCAGCGGCTTTATGATGTTGCTTTCCTGCACGAGAATCGTCGTCGACGCCGAGTATTTCTTCGGCCACAGCAAGCCGGCGACGAGCCCGGCGAGCGCGATGAACGCGAACAGCAACACCAGCGAAGTGCGCCGTCGCCGCGCTTCCATCCAGAGAATATGCGGGACCTCGCTGCGGAGAATCAATTCACCACTCATGATCTATCCTTTAAAAAGCGCGTTCCGGCACAGCGATGATGTCGCCGGGCTGGACGGGAAAATTCGTCGCCAGTTCCCCCTTTTTCATGATCTTGCCGAGACGTATGTCGAACGTGCGCGTGCCGCCGCCGTCCTTGCGATAAAGCTCGGTGCGATCCGCCGAAGCGAATTCGGTCAGACCTCCGGCCGCCAGCACCGCGTCGAGCACGGTCATGCCCTGACGGTAGGTGACCGATACCGGTTGCCGCACGGCGCCGGTCACGCGTACGCGCGAGAGGTATTCGTTGCTGCGCAGGTCGGTGAGAATCACGGCCACCTGCGGGTCGCGGATGAATGTCTCCAGTCGCTGCTTCACGTCGGCGGCGACTTCTTCGGCCGTGCGTCCGCCCGCGGGCACGTCGCCGACCAGCGGCAAGGAAATTTTTCCGTCGGGTCGCACCGGCACCGTGGCGCTGAGTTCCGGATTGCGCCATACCGATACCTGCACGCGGTCGTCGACGCCGATTCGGTAGGTCTGCACCGGCAGCGGCGATGCGCTCGGTGGCGGAGGCACCGCATCGGCAGCGGCAACCACATCGCAGCAGAGCAGCAATAACAATGAAGCCAATACATCTCGGATTGCGTTCATGGTGTGTCGATAATTGGGATGGAAGGAAACGCGCAACGAGGTGTCTTCATCGCGCCACTCCGAAAAAGTTCGCATGCCACGCAAGCCAATTGCATGCCACGCGGATGAACGTTAACGAAACCGTAGCCTTAACCAATTCAAGTGCGCCTGTTTGCATCTTGCAGATGTTCTACGTGCGCGCACCTGTCGATTTCGGTGCGATGGGGCACCGAGCATTCACGATCGCGCAGATCGCGCGAGTGTTATCCGCGTCAACGTGATATTTGCATGCGTTCGTGAAATTTTTTCGCCAGGTATGCCGTGCTGTGGAAGCAAATTGCGCGCTGCCCGCGCTGGCATGAGAAGTGAAAGCCGTGCAGCAAACTCTTTTTTTCCGCGGGAAGCACACATGGCAACGGTAATGGAAAAGTATACATATTATTCAGGAATGTCGGCCGTGGCGGCTGCCCCGCTGCGCGCGCCAGGCAAGCCGGTATCCAACCCCCTGGAAAACCGCCTGCTCGCCGCATTGCCCGACGCCGAACGCGCGCGTCTGCTGCCGCACCTGGAGCACATCGATTTGCCGCTCGGCAAGGTTCTGTTCGAGTGCGGAGGCAGTTCCGCCTATGTGTACTTCCCGACCACCGCCATCGTTTCGCTGATGCACTTGCTGAATGACGGCGCGTCCGCCGAGATCGCCGCGGCGGGCCGCGACGGCGTCGTCGGCTTCGCGCATCTGATGGGCGGCGGCGCGACGCCAAGTCGCGCGGTCGTGCAATGCGCCGGCGAAGGTTTCCGGTTGAAATCGCATTTCGTCACCGAGGAAGTCGGCCGCGCCGGCCCGATCCTGAACCTGCTGTTGCGCTACACGCAGGCGCTGATCACGCAGACCGCGCAGACGGCCGTCTGCAATCGGCACCACTGTCTCGACCAGCAGTTGTGCCGCTGGCTGCTGCTGACGCTCGATCGCCTGAGTGGCAATGAAATCACGATGACGCAGGAATTGATCGCGAGTCTGCTCGGCGTGCGCCGCGAAGGCGTAACCGCGGCGGCAGGACGACTGCAGGCGGCCGGGCTGATCCGTTACCGGCGCGGGCGTATCTGCGTGCTCGACCGGGCAGGCCTCGAGCAGCGCGCGTGCGAGTGCTATGCGGTCGTGCGCAACGAATACGAACGCCTGCTGCCGTCGCCGCAGGATTCCTCAATCGCCGGCAGGATCCTTAATCTGCGCGTTGCCGCACAGTCGCAGCGTATACTGCGTCTTTCGCGCAACGCGGAGAAGGCATGCAGCTGGGAATAGTCGTCAGGAAGCCTTAGCGCGGTGCATGCGCTTCGACTCGATTCCGCCCAGCAGTGCGTACCACGACTTGACGAACGCATCGACACCATCGCGCTGCAGTTTCAGCGCAAGCGCTTCCAGGTCGATGTGCGCATAAGTGAATTCGGCGAGCACGCGGTCGGCGTCGCCGCCGTCGCGCGCCAGCGCCGTCGGCGCCTTGCCGTGATCGGCGAACGCGCGCAGCGTCTTGTCCGGAATCGTGTTGATCGTCATCGGCGCCGCGAGCGCATCGACGTACAGCGTGTCGGGCGCACCCGGATCCTTGGTGCCGGTGCTGCCCCACAAGAGTTTTTGCGGGCGCACACCCTTGCGTACCAGCGCCTGTACGCGCGGCGAGTCGAGCAGATCGCGATAGGCACGATACGTGCGCTTGGCCATTGCGATACCGAGGCGATTGCGCTGTGAAGCCGACACCTGATCGTTCACCGCGACGTCCCAGCGGCTGACGAACAGCGATGCCACGCTGTCGACGCGCGGATCGAGGTCCGCCTTGATGCGCCGTTCAATGCCGCGCATCCACGCTTCGGCGGCAACGCGATACTGCTCGCGCGAAAACAACAGGGTCACATTGATCGGAATGCCCGCGAACAGCGATTCCTCGATCGCGCGCGCACCGGCCGGCGTGCCGGGAATCTTGATGAAGAAGTTGCGGCGACCGGTGCGGCGATGCAAGTCGGCCACCGACGCAATCGTGCCGGCCGTATCGTCGGCCAGCAGCGGCGAAACTTCCAGCGATACCCAGCCGTCCGCGCCGTGACTGGCGCGGTGCGACGGCGCAAACATCTTCGCTGCGCGTTGCAGATCCTGCAGCGCCAGCTGCAGGTACACGCCCTCCGCGGAGTTTTCCGTGCTGTTGCGAATGGCGTCGTCGTAGGCACTGCCGTCGACGATCGCTTTTTCGAAGATGCTCGGATTCGAAGTCAAGCCGCTGACGTGGAAATCGTGAATGTAATGCGCGAGCGTGCCATCGTCGAGCAGCGAGCGACTGATGTTGTCGAGCCACAGCGCCTGGCCGAGGTCCACCAACTCGCGGGTGTGATTCACGGGCAATCGAGTTACCATTTTGTTCGCCTGATTCGCTCACCGCCAATTCAGCATACGGCGTGCCACATAAGCTGATGGCCACTCCCGTCAACACTTCAGCGCCGCCGCCAGAAAGTCTGCTTTCACGTCTGTTCAGCGATCCGCTGGTGCACGCCCTGGGCAAGATCGCATTCGCACTGCTGCTGCTGCTGCTCGGCGTGCGCATCGGCCGTTGGTTGGCGAATCTGGAGCGTCGCGTGTTGCTGCGCGCGCACGTGGACACGATCCTCGCCGAATTCCTGCGCAACGTCACTTATGCGGCGTGCTTCGTGCTGTTGCTGATCAGTGCGCTCGAACTGTCGGGCTTTCCAACGACGACGCTGCTGACCGTCGTCGGCACGGCCGGTATCGCCATCGGGCTCGCGCTGAAGGATTCGCTGGCGCACATTGCCGCCGGAGTCGTGCTCATCGTGCTGCGCCCGTTCCGCGTCGGCGACCGTGTCAACATCGCCAGCCAGGAAGGCGTCGTCGACGGCGTCTTCATATTTCAGACGCGCCTGCATGCGGCCGACAATCGCGATATCGTGCTGATGAATGGCGCGGTCATCGCCGCCCCGATCATCAATTATTCACTGCGCGCGAAGCGGCGTGTCGACATCACTTTGTTGCTGAGCGCAGACGTCGATCCGCGCAAGGCGCTCACCCTCGCGCGCGAGACGATTGCCAAGGACGCGCGCATCGACCAGGAGCCGGCGCCATCGGTCGCCATCGCACAAATCAACGAGCACGGCGTCACGCTCGTGGTCAACGTATGGGGCAAGACCGAGGACGCCGATGCGCTGCGCGCCGACTTGCTGCTGCATCTGCACGAAGCGATCAGCGCGCATGCTGCCGCACCGGCGCGTTAGCGATTCGCTGCCGCGCAAAATGCCCTGGCACGTTCGCAGCGCCGTGCATCGTGCACTCGTCATCGACCGCCGCACGAGGATTTCCGCACCGCGGCGCCGTGGCACGGAATTTGGTGCTCGTTGCTCCCAAGTCGAAAGATTTTTTGAGCGAGGTGAACGATGAAGACCGACACGGCAACCCTGAACGACCTTATTGAAGTTCTCGAGGACGGGAAGAAATTCTATGAAGAGGCCAGCACCAAAGTGACGCGCACGGATCTGCGCGCGCTGTTCGGCCGCATGGCGACGACCAAGGGCGCAATCGTCAGCGATCTGAAGACCGCCGTGGTCGCGCGCGGAGACCAGCCTTCCACGCAAGGCAGCTTCGCCGGCTCCATCCGCAAAATGTATTCGGAGATGCACGCCCGGCTGAGCAGCGACAAGAACTACGCGTACATCGCCGACCTCGAGCAGTTCGAAGACCGTATCCTGCATGCGTTCCAGGACGCCGCGCAAAAATCCGACGACGCGGGCGTGCGCACGATCGCGCAACGTTACATGCCGGAAATCAGTCGCGATCACGCGCAAATGCGCGATCTCAAACACGCAAAGGCGGCCTGAGGCGTAACGATCGACCCGGGGCGTGACCCATGAGCCGGAGACGCAAGTGAACGCTTCTCCGGCTCATGATTTTCCCCCGACCGGCGCGTGCGCAAGGATGCGTGCGTGAATGCCGCGAACGGCGAAGACGATCCCGCGATCCATGAACTGCGCTGGATCCGGCGCCTGCTCGCGGCGCTCTTGTGCATCGTCGTTTTGTATGTCGCGGTGGTCGGCGCCGTCGTATTCATCCCGATTTTGCTCGCCACGTTGCTGAGCGTGGTGTTTGCACCGGCCGTGCGCGCATTGTGCCGGTGGCATGTGCCGCGCTCGCTGGCCTCCGCCCTGGTCGTTCTGGTGACGATCGGCTGCCTCGGCGCTCTGATCGCAAGCCTGGTCAGTCCCGCACGCGACTGGATCGCGCGAGTTCCGAAAACGCTCGATCGGCTCGGTCAGGCCGCACATGAACTGTTGCGGCGTCCGCTGCAAGCCGCTTCGCAGGCGACGCAAGCGTGGTCGGATCTCACGGATCCGCACAGCGGGGCGCAAGCGGTGCGTGTCGTCGAAGCGCCAGGGCCCGGCGCGTTGTGGCAAGTGCTCAGCGCCGCTCCGGGCATCCTGATCAGCACGATCGCCACGTTGCTGCTGGTATACATTTTCCTGCGCTACGGCGACTCGCTTCTGCTCAAGTCGGTGCAGCTCGCTCCGCAGTGGCGCCTGAAACGCGAGATCGTCGAAGCCACGCGCCGCGCGCAACATGAACTCTCGCGCTACATGCTGACGATCAGCGCGATCAACTTCGCGCTCGGCGCGGCGGTCGCGGCCGGACTGTGGCTGCTCGGCATGGCCAATCCGTTGTTGTGGGGTGGCATCGCCGCGCTGTTCAATTTCGCGCCTTACATCGGCCCGCTGCTGGCGCTGTTCGTTCTCACCGTGGCCGGTTTCGGCGAGGCGCAATCGCCGCTCGCGGCGCTCGCGGTGCCCGGCGTGTTCCTAGTGCTGCACATCATCGAAAGCTGGATTTTCACGCCGCTGTTCGTCGGCCGGCGTCTGGCGCTCGATCCCGTTGTCGTGTTCGTCGCGCTGCTCGCGCTCGGCGCAATGTGGGGCGTGGCCGGGCTGCTGCTGGCGATGCCGCTGCTGACCTGCGTGAAGATCATCGCCGAACACGTGCCGCAATTCGCGGCATTGGCGCAGCTGCTCAGCCGCAATCAGGGGACCTTGGTGTACTCGCAAAGTCCAAGCGTGGCGTCGGAAATATCCGAATAATTGGCGCTCGTGCATTTCCACTCCACTGCGAAATCGTCACTGTTCTTCGGCATGCTCGGAGTCAGCACGATGACGCCGCCGTCGTCACCGGAGCTGGCGGTCAGCGTCACGTTGACGATCCCGCCTTGACTGATCGCGACCTGACGCACATCGGGATTCTTGTAGATATCCGGCGGTTGCAGGCCGGCTTCCAGATTGCTCGAGGGGAAATCGTCATGGTGGCGACGGTACGATTCCACAGCCTCCTTGAACGGCGCGGCCGTGGTCAAGGCCTTATTGATCGCCAGATAGTGCCGCTGCTTGTCTGCGGCGCTCGGTGTTTCCACTGGCGCAGCTCTCGCCGCCGCAAACGCCAACAGCAGCGCTGCTGGCAGGAAAACCGCACGAACGCTGGCATTCATGAGCGATCCTCGCGTCATCCTTTGCCCAGCTGCTCGCAAGCTGCATGCCAGCAATGCAGCGCGGGCATCATCAGCGCCGGGCTTCGTGCAACGCGCAACATGACTTCAAGCGCGAGTTGCAGGTTGCACGCATTGCGCCGGTGCGTTTGCGGCCCACGCACGGTGCCAGCATCGAAATGTCTGTTGGCATATTGTTTGTAGCAATGCCCGCGCAGCTCGCGCTGGAGAATGCGCGCTGTTTCACTTCGGTCACTGGAGGATTAGCCGCATGAAAAACCTACTCGCAAGCATGCTCGGGCTCGCGCTGTTCGCCGTCGGCGCCGCACAGGCCACCGACAATCCGAACGCACGGACGTCGGCGACGACTTCGAACCCGCCGAGCAGCAGCCGTGCAGTCGCCAACGATCAATCGTCACAGCCCGGCTCGGACGGCTGGATCACGACAAAGGTCAAGGCGCAGCTGATGACGACCAAAGACATTCCGTCGACCGACATCAGCGTGACGACGACCAATGGCGTGGTGACGCTTTCCGGCGTGCTCGACAGCAAGGCGCAGGTGCAGAAATCCGTCGCGGTCGCCAAGGCCGTCAAGGGCGTGCATCGCGTCGATTCGTCGGCGCTGACGTCGCGCAACTGAAATATCCGCAGCAAAGGAGTGCTCGCGATGAATACGGATCGCATAGCCGGCCAGTGGAAGCAGTTGTCGGGCAGGATCAAACAGCAGTGGGGCAAGCTCACCGAAGACGATTTGAAATTCACTGAAGGCGGCAGCGAATATCTCGCCGGGAAAATCCAGGAGCGTTATGGCATCGCGCGGGAAGCGGCCGAGCAACAGGTCCGCGATTTCCAGAAACATTTGTGAGTGCGGCCGGCGTAGCCATCGTGGAGGCTGCGCCGGTCCTTATTTTGCAACGCTTCCGCCGCGCGAGCGGGTGATTTGCAATAAAAACTTTCCTGCTGACGTGCTGTGCGCGAGATCGCGGAACGCGCATCGATATGGCACGCACGTTGCGATATTTCAGCGGGCTTTGCCCGCCCATGCCAAGGAGATGAGGATATGAAAGGACGACTGTTAGCTATTTTTTCGGCCGCGGCGATACTGAATCTGGCCGGCTGCACGCAAGCTCCGGATCAGGCGCAGGTGCAGAAGGATGTCGAGAAGGCGCAGGCCGAGGGACAGAAGAAAATCGCCGATGCCCAGGCCAAGCTCCAACAGGTGACCGCGGAAAATCGCAAGGACATCGTCGACGCCCGAGTGGACAATTCCGCGCCGGCGACGAACGGCACGACCCCGTCGACGACGGCCGAGCCGGGCACCGCGGCGAACACCGCCAACAAGGACGTGGCCGACGCGCAGCAAAAGGCTGCGAAGAAGACCGCGGACGCGCAATACGACGTGGACAAGGCCAGTGCCGAGGCCAAATACGATGTCTCGGTCTCGCGCTGCAAAGGACAGACGGGCGATGCGGCCAAATCGTGCAAGGACAACGCGAAGAGCACGTACGATTCGGAGATCAATCAGGCCAAGGCGAAGAACAACAGTGCCAACCAGCGTGGTTGAGTTGTCCAGAACACCGACCATTCGGGACCCGCGCGCACAAGGATTCGTGCAGACCGACGTTGTCAGCAACGGCGAGCGATGGCAAGCTTCAGGACCACGCGGCAGCTGTCCGCCGATCCTGCAAAACGCTGCCATGCCCAAATCGCGCGGCATCCCGGATATTCCCGATCACCTGGAACTCGGCGAATTCGTGCGCGGCCTCGCGCACGACATCGCCAATCCGCTCAACGCGATGGCGATGAACGCCGAGTTGACCAAGGTGCTGCTCGAACGCGGCGACGCCGCTGGTGCGCGCGAGGTGATGCAGCGCCTGCTGGCCGACTGTGCGCGTTGCGGCCGGCTCATACAGAGCTTCCAGCGCTTCGGCGGCGCGTTGCAGGCGAGCGCGCACGAGCGCGTGACGGTCGCCAGTCTGTTGCAGGATTCGATCACGCAGATGCAGGGCGAACTGCCCGATTCCGGTTTGGAATTCCATGTCGACGGCGCGACGGACGCACAGCTGAACGTCGATGCTCCCGCGTTCGTGCGTGCCGTCGCCGGCGTTCTGCGCAACGCCGCCGAAGCCGGCGCGACGACGGTGGATCTGCACGCCGCGATGCAAACAGATCACATCGTGATCAGCATTGCCGACAATGGCAGCGGCATTGAAGCACGCTGGCTGCCACGCGTGAGCGAGCCATTCTTTTCAACGCGGCGCACGCATGGCGCAAGTGGCCTCGGGCTGACACTGGCGCAGGAAATCGTGCGCCGGCATGGGGGAAGCATGGAAATCTCCTCCGTGCAGGGCACGGGCACGACGGTGACGCTGCGGCTGCCCGCATCCTGAACCGCCTTGGCACGACGGCTGCTTGGCGGGAAACATCCCTAGCCATGGTGCTGACATGCTCACTCCCGACCGCATCAACGAAATCCGCCAGCACACCGGCGTCTCCGCCATCGACGCGATCCACGCGCTCGCCACCGCCTCGGGCGATGTCAAACGCGCCATCGACGACTTGAACAGCCCCACGCGCTCGGGCAATCGCGCAATCATCGCCTCCACGCGCGACACTGCGCAGCGTATCGCGAGCGCGCTGGTCGATGCCGGCGTCTGGTTCGAATGCGAACTCACCGCCGAAGCCCACTGGCGTTTTTCGGTTGCGCTCGGCGCTTATGCGAAACTGCTTGCGGTGAGTGGCGCGACGCACGGAGAAGCCGTCGCGGCGTAGCGCGCGTTAATCCACCAGTGATCGCAACGTCCTGCGCAGTTCTTCCGCGCCGAATGGTTTGAGCAGCAACGCATCCGGCCTTGCATGGCCGGCATCCTCCTGCAGTGGCATCGCAGCGGTCGAGCTGATCAGCGGCATCTGCGGATAGCGCCGGCGCAATTGCGCGAGCAGCGGCGAAGAAGGACTGTTGTCGACGAGATAGTCGACGATCGCCACGGCGTACGGGCCGCCGGCGATCGCGCTGAGCGCCTGCTCGTGATCCTGCGCGACAACCAGTTCGTAGCCCATATCCTCGAGCATGTAGCGCAGCGCCAGCACCAGGCTCGGGTCGTCCTCGATCAGCAGGATTTTCTTGCGTTCCATTCCAACCCCTCGCGCGGCATGCGCACGCGTCTAGATTAGAATCTCCTCGATCACTTTTCCAGAAAAGCGTCCGCATGCGCGCAACTTGCATCGCGCACATGCGACGCACCGCACCAGCGGTTGCTCAGATGCGACCGAGCAGGAACAAGATCAGCACGATGACGAGGACCAGGCCCAACCCGCCCGCCGGGTAGTAGCCCCAACCGGAGCTGTACGGCCACGTCGGCAATGCGCCGAGCAACAAGAGAACGACGATGATCAGTACGATCGTACCAACTGACATTGCTAGCTCCTTCTAATCCGCGCACAACGCGCGGTTTCCAGTTCGTTGCCTTCTACAAAGTGGCAATGCCCATGCCAAGCAGAAAACCGGGGCGCGCAACAACATCGTGTAGTGCGAATTGCGCGATCACCGCAGCGCACCTTTGCGACTTGCACGAGAGACGGCTTGTTTCACACGCGCGCGGGTGATCGCAGACAGCGCAACCGCCCGCACGAGTGCAGCCGACAGTTGGGCGCCCGCGCGAACGAGCGAGCGCCAGCGCATCGCAAAGGACATTCCGGCGATACCGCCGCCGACGATGCCAAGCGCCACGCGATGCCGGTATGCTCGCGCACGCCACACCGCAACGGTTTCGGCGATCGCCCGCGACAGCCGTTCGAGCTGTTCGCCGCGTTCGGAAAGACGCTCAGCGAGCTGCGCTGGCGCGATCAGTTTCATGCAGACGTTGCATCAGATGACGCAAGGCGCGGCGGCTGCGCGGCAAGCTCAGATTCCGCCACCAGGCGCGCATCGCCAGCAGCAAGGCGACCAGAACGATGAAATTGAGCAGCAACGTCAGCGCTATCGCGCTGGCCCAATCGGCCAGCCAGCGCTCGAGCAAAGCTGCCGTCAGCACGTTGCCGGTGACGACGATGCCGAACACGAGGAAGCACGTCCACACCGCGGCGAGCAGCAGCCGATTGACGCACACGCGCGCCAGTTGCGCCTCGCCGGCGAACAATTCGCTCCAGGCGCGTACGTAGTCGCCCGTGTAATGCGCCAGATCGCCGAGTCCATGCGCGACGCCGGCACCGAGCGCAGGCTGCTCCGGCGCGGCGTTCACATCACCGCCGCAGCACGCGCGCCAGCGTGATTCCGGCGAGGAAGGCGAACCCGCAGGCTGCCAGCGGATGCAGCCGTACGTGGTGGCTCGTCACATCGCCGATTTCCTTGGCGCTGGTCAGGAAATCCTCGTATCCCTGGAACAGCCTGGATTCGATTTCGGCGAACCGCGCCGCTGCGCCCTCGCCGTCGCCAGGCAGTGTTTCCGCGTTGCTGGCTTCCGTTCTTTCGCTATCGGCATCCACATTGATCTCCTAGGAATCCAGATCCTCGGGTTTCAGCTTGCGCTCGCGCCGCACGCGTTCGCGCACGCTGCGTTCGCGTACCTCGCGGTCATGACCGATCGCACGCAGCGTGTCGAAATCGTCGTCGCTGAGATTGCGCCAGTTGTAGAGCGTGTGATTCCGAACCGCCGTCCAATATTGTTCACCGTGAAACTTGCTCATGTGTCTCTCTCGAAGGGGTGGCGAGCGCCGCGCCACGCGCCAGTAACGGTTGCGTGGCTTTGTGTTGTCCCGGCACTCCAGCTGGGCTATCAACCGTCGTGCCAAGCGCCGCGGCGGCGGCGTTGCGTCTTTCGAAGGCCATCACAGTCGCGCGCAGCTTGCAGGCTGCATGATGAACCCGGCGCCACCCGTGCACCGCGCCATTACGCGGGCTTAACCTTTTCCATTGTGTAGTGCACGATTCTTGCAGCGCGGCGCTTCCAAGTAGCCGCGCGGAGTCCGTTCCGTGCGGTGCCGTGTCCGCTAACGTTCGAGGATGATGGAAAATGCACAGTGCCGTTGCTAGGGAAATGCCCAAGGACACCACGCGTATGGTCGAGTCCACGGATGCCAGATCGCGCATTCTGCTGATTGACGACGAGCAGAACATTCTGCGCACGTTTCGTTACTGCCTCGAGGACGCCGGTCATCGCGTCGCCACGGCGACGGATCCGGAGCAGGCCGAGCAGATCGTGCAGAGTGACGTATTCGATGTGTGTTTCCTCGACCTGCGTCTCGGCAACGTGTCCGGTCTCGACCTGCTGCCGAAGCTGCGCCAATACGCGCCGTGGATGCGCGTCGTCATCGTCACCGCCCACTCTTCGATCGACAGCGCGCTGGAAGCCATGCGTGCCGGCGCAGTCGATTACCTCGTCAAGCCCTGCTCGCCCGACCAGCTGCGCATGGCGGCGACCAAGCAGGTGCAGGCGCGGCGCCTCGAACAGCGTGTGGAACTGCTGGAGAAGGACGACAGCGCGCTCCCCGCCACGGAGCTCGAGAGCGAAAGTCCGGCGATGAAGATGGTGTTGCAGACGTTGCGCCAGGTCGCCGACACCGACGCTACCGTGCTGCTGCTCGGCGAAAGCGGCACCGGCAAAGGCATGGCGGCCCGCGCGATCCATCGCGCCAGCCCGCGCGCGAACGCGAATTTTGCCACCGTAAGCTGCCCTTCCCTTTCCGCCGAGTTGCTGGAAAGCGAATTGTTCGGCCACAAAAAAGGCGCGTTCACCGGCGCCGTCGAAAACAAGCTCGGCCGCGTCGACCAGGCCGAAGGCGGCACGCTGTTCCTCGATGAAGTCGGCGACGTGCCGCTGGCGTTGCAGCCGAAACTGTTGCGCTTCATCCACGATCGCGAGTACGAACGCGTCGGTGATCCGGTCACCCGCCGCGCCAACGTGCGTATCGTTGCGGCGACCAATCGCGATCTGAAGGAAATGGTGAAGAACGGACTGTTCCGCGAGGATCTTTTGTACCGCGTCAATGTGATCACGGTTCACATGCCGGCGCTCAGGGAACGCCTCGAAGATCTGCCCGTGCTGGCGGAACGCTTCTTGCTGCGCTACGCGGCGAATTATCGTCGGCCCGCTCGCGCGTACACGCCGGCGGCGATCGAGGCGATCCGTGCGTACGGGTGGCCGGGCAATATCCGCGAGCTGCAGAACGTGATCGAACGCGCCGTGATTCTGTGTTCGAGCGAGGAGATCGACGTCGATCTTCTGTCGATAGCGGACTCCGCCGAACGCAAGGCGCGGCCGCGCATCGGCGATCCGCTGAGCCTGGAAGAGGTCGAGCGCTCGCACATCCGCGGCGTCATGGCGAACAGCCCTTCGTTGGATGCTGCGGCAAAAACCCTGGGTATCGACGTGTCGACCCTGTATCGGAAACGCAAGGAATACGGGTTGTAAGGACAAAGAATTGTAGTGAGCAGCATTCGAAAACGACGTACGCCGGCGGTACGCAAGCCGATTGCGGGCGAGCAGAGCCGGATCGCAGCAATACTTGGCAGTGTCCAGGACGGACTCGTGATCCTCGACGACGAGGGCAATATCGAGTCGATGAATGGTGTCGCCGAGCGGCAGCTTGGCATCAGCTCCGCGCAAGCCTCCGGGCAGTCGCTGGCTACATTGGGCGTGCCCACCGTCAGCGATGCCGTGCATGCCGTACTGCACGGCGAGGATGCACACGGACCCGTCGAGGTGCATGTTCATCACGACGGCGACGCTTCCATACTGGCTTGCTCGATGCAAATGTTCTCGGCCGGCGTCGATCATCGGCGCGGGATCGCGCTTGCGCTGCGCGATGTCACCGTGCAGCGCGAATTCGACAAGATGTGCGGCGAATTCGTCTTGCGCGCATCGCACGAATTGCGCACACCGATCGCGAGCGTCCGCATGGGGCTGGGCCTGCTCGGCGAAAAGCTCGATTTCCCGGAAGGCTCACGCGACCGCGAGCTCTACGACACCGTGCAGCACGAACTCACGCGCATGGTGGATCTGCTCAGCGATCTGCTCGATCTGTCGCGCTTGCGCATGGGCGAGCGCATGGAGTTCGTGCAGATGGATATCGCGGACGTGCTCGGCGACGTCCATCAACGTTTCGCAGCGGCGGCCGAAAAAGCGCAGATCCAGTGGACGACCGACATCGAAACCGGCTTGCCGATGCTGCCGATTAGCCGGGAGGCAATCGATCGCGTCTGCAACAACCTCGTGAACAACGCGATGAGCCATACGCCGGTCGGTGGCCATGTCACGCTGGGTGCCCGACGCGAACGGGCCAACGTGGTGATCACGATTTCCGACAATGGCCTCGGCATTTCACAGGCACGCCAGAGCGTCGCGTTCGAACCGTTCGCGCATGCCGCCAAGCCGATAGGCGCAGGGCTCGGCCTGGCGATCTGTCGCGAGATCGTGCACCGCCATGGCGGCGAAATCGAAATCCATTCGCGGCCGCGCCACGGCACGCGCTTTACGATCACGCTGCCGGTGGTGAATGCCGAAATCGCGCCCGCGCGCGGCCCGCGCTGATCACGGCGCGGGCACGGAAATCGCGCGGGTTTTCAGTGTACGCGTGCGGCGCGCGTTGCCGCGCGGGTGCCGCGTGCCGCAGCCCGGCCGGTCTTGCGCGCGCTCGCCGACACCTTCGAGGCCGCACTACGCGCGCGACGTCGCCAGTTGCGCAGACGGCTGGCCGCAAACAGACAGGCCCCGGCGACAAGCGAAATCACCACATAGCGGTTCGCAAGCATCCGCACCGTTTTCGGGGGATGCCGCATCAGTGCACGCGCTTTGTCGCTCG
>Ga0157372_10000296_pt1 | contig 55447 bp, 42 predicted proteins | sample C55metaG_FD_115307 | JGI IMG/M metagenome (GOLD analysis project Ga0157372, IMG submission 115307) | Corn rhizosphere microbial communities from Kellogg Biological Station, Michigan, USA - C5-5 metaG | ecosystem: Host-associated > Plants > Roots > Rhizosphere > Soil | place: USA: Michigan... | reverse complement strand
TCTCCTCTGGCAGTAACCGTATTGGGCGAAACCGGAGTACAGCCATACCAGCAAGTCACATTCCCTACTTTTAGCAGCCGTTTGTCTTATTTTGCGCAAGTTATTATCGCTCATAATTTCGACTCAAAAGTTTCTGTACAAGTGGCCCCAAGCTATCTGCGTCAAAACACGCCGTTTCCTATCAGTCCGGATAATACCGAGCAATCATTGTTTGCCTTGCAGGCCGCGGCGCGTATAAAACTGACCAACCATACCGGTTTTATTGTTGATTATGCGCATCCTTTTTCAAACTTCAGAGATAACAACTATAGCTTCCAGGACCCGCTGGGATTTGGTTATGAAGTTGAAACGGGAGGCCACGTATTCACGGTGAACATTACCAATGCCAACTCAGTTTCTGAAATGAATATGCTAAGCAGGTCGCAACAACGTTATTCAAGAGGTCAGTACCGTCTTGGTTTTACCATTTCGCGTATGTTCGACTTCAACGCGAAACCTAAAAAAATGAAAGAAGATTAAGCTAACCCTCTACTGAAAAACATGGAACGTAATGAATTTTTAGCAAAACTGGGTATTGGTACACTTGCGGTTTGTATGGGCTGCAACATGGTCTCGTGCAGTAAAAGCGGCAGTCCGGGCCCATCAAATGGTAATAATACGCCACCCGCGGGCACAACTGTTAATGTCGACTTAAATTCGACCATAAAGAACGTCGGCGACCAAACGGTTAACAACGGCATCATCATTGTCAGATTGGCTACCGGTAACGCCGCAAGCTCATTTACCGCTGTGCAGGTAGCTTGTACCCACGAGGGCAATTCAATTAACTACAATAACAGCCAGGGCATATTTATTTGCCCGGTTCATGGTAGCGAGTTCAGTAAAACCGGTTCGTTATTGCAAGGCCCGGCTACCAGTTCGCTTAAACAATATACTGTATCGGTAACCGGTACTACGCTAACGGTTACGGTTTAAAAAACTGCTATTGCGCACAGACCGCGACCTGGTATCTTAAACAATATCCGGCCGCGCAAAGTGCGCAATGGCATTACCATTTACCGCATCCTCTCCGGCGCGCGGGCACGTCACATTTTTCATATATCCGCAGAAAACAAATAGCTAAAATGTTTATTTGTTGATAACGACAGCTTTAGTCGCCCAAATTTATCAGATATCTTAGCCGCCATAATCAACAGGTGTAATATTTACAATATCTGACATTAAAACCCGTTTAAACAAGACAACCCACTACAATTATGAAATTTGTTAAAGTTTTTTCTCTATCTATTTCCGTACTATCAACCGTTATTTTACTAAATGCCTGCAAGGCAAAAAAACCAAAGCCTGTTGCGGAAGCACCTGTTGAGACCGAAACTCCGGCACCTGCTCCGGCACCAAAACCAGCTCCGGCTCCGGCTGAAGCAGCACCTGCCCCGGCGCCCGCTCCTGAAAAACCGAATTACAACTTTGCCAACATACAGTTTGAGTTTAATTCAGGCATCCTGAAAACATCATCATATCCACGTTTAGATAAAGCGGCCAGCGAAATGAAAAAAGATGCGAGCGTAAAGTTTGTATTGAATGGTCACGCCTCTGCCGAAGGTACTGACGCACATAACATGGCATTGTCAATTGAAAGAGCAACATCCGTAAAAACATACCTGGTAAACTCTGGCGTAAGTGCCGACAACCTGATTGTTAAAGGCTATGGCGATAAAAAGCCTATTGCCGATAACAGCACCGAAGCCGGCCGTGCTAAAAACCGCAGGGTCGAGATCAAAAAGCAATAGCGCTTTAGCTGGTGTTTATGGTTAACCTGTTGATATTTAGACCAGTGTTAACAAATAAATCATCATAAGGTAACGTTTTTATAGGGCGTTGTGCTTTATCTTTAGAATAGGTATTCACAGTCTACTAAAATCGTACTTTATGACATGGAGAAAATTTAGCGGAGAAGTTATCCAGTCGCCTATTATTGCTGAAGTTGAAAACGCTATTGAGCGCGAAACCCTATTGGGCAACAAGCTTAAAGTTTGCATCGGCACCGACTCGCAGGTAAAAGGCGCAGTAACCGATTTTGCCACCGTTATTGTTTTTTTACGCGAAGGCCGCGGCGGATTTATGTTTATCCACCAGGAGCGCACCTCGCAAAAAATGAGTATCAAGGAGCGCATGCTTACCGAGGTACAAAAGTCGATCGACATTTCATACAAACTTTGCGACCTGCTTGATCTGTATGATGTTGATCTGGAGGTACACGCTGATATTAATACTAATCCCATGTTTAAATCAAACCAGGCGCTGCACGAAGCAATGGGTTACATTTTAAGCATGGGTTTTGTATTTAAAGCCAAGCCCGAAGCGTTTGCCAGCTCATGCTGCGCTAACAAGATGGTGCAGTAAACCATCCCTCGCCCGTTCTGAACCACCGATAGCGCAGGCGCTCTGAAACTCTTTGCGCCACCAAAGAGACCGCCCGGCAGGCCAGATTTTGCCGGACAAGCCATCGTCACCCCAAATGTCACCGTTTTTACCGGCTTTCGTTTAGTACAGATCCATAACTAAAGTGATTGATTTGCCCTGAAATAGGCTTACACAAAAAGTGTAAACTTTTTTAGCACGGGTGATCCAAAAATAACTTAAAAGTCAGTAAAAGGTGATCCAAACTGATCCGCTTTCTAAAATCCATAAAATTAAAACCCTAATTATCAAACTCTTATGAACTTAAGATGATCCACCTGATACATATTCTCGCGTGGATCACACTCGTATGAGGGGGCTTGCGCCTACAGCGAAATTTCACTATCTTAATAGCGCACAACTGATCCGTATCTCATGAAGAAACTATTTACTTTCGGCATTATCGTTTTTGCAGCCACCTGCGCCAATGCCCAGCAAAAACCTTTGATGGGTTTCACACCGGCAACATCTACCAAACAGTTACAAACCGAACAGCAGTTTGACCAATCCATTAGTGCTGATCGTATCAGCGCCACTTTGAAGGATTTGTCGGCCTTTCCGCATCATATAGGTTCGCCGGGTGGTAAGGTGGTTGCTGAGAAGATATTGCAAAAGTTTAAATCGTACGGATTTGATGCGCACCTGCAGACTTATAAAGTGTTGTTCCCAACACCGAAAACCCGCCTGCTGGAAATGACTGGTCCGACCAAGTTTGTCGCCAGTCTGAAGGAAACCTCATTGGCCGAAGATCCGACTTCAAACCAGGACGGGCAGCTACCTACCTACAATGCCTGGAGCGCCGATGGTGATGTTACCGGTGAGCTGGTATTTGTAAACTATGGTTTGCCTGACGATTACGATATACTGGCCAGCATGGGTATTGATGTGAAAGGCAAGATCGTCATTGCCAAATACGGTAAGTCATGGCGGGGCATCAAACCTAAAGTGGCTTATGAGCATGGCGCCATTGGCTGCATTATTTACTCTGACCCTAAGGATGACGGCTATTTTGCGGGCGATGTTTATCCGAAAGGGGCATTCAAGAATGAAACGGGCGTGCAACGTGGCTCGGTAATGGACATGGTGATCTATCCCGGCGACCCGCTGACACCGGGTGTTGGCGCTACCGAAAAAGCGCAGCGTTTAGATAGAAAAGATGCAATTACCATATTAAAGATCCCCGTGCTGCCTATCAGCTATAAAGATGCCCGGCCGCTACTGGAATCACTTGACGGACCGGTTGCGCCTGCCGAATGGCGGGGTGCGCTGCCGTTTACTTACCATGTGGGTCCGGGTAAGTCGACAGTGCATTTGAAACTGGAGTTCAACTGGGACTTGGTACCGGCTTATAACGTCATCGCCAAAATAAAAGGATCGACTTATCCTGACGAATGGGTAATGCGCGGCAACCACCACGATGCATGGGTAAACGGTGCCGATGATCCGCTGAGCGGGCAAACCGCCATGCTCGACGAAGCCAAAGCCATTGGCGACTTGCTTAAAACCGGCTGGAAGCCTAAACGCAGCATCGTCTATTGTGCCTGGGATGGCGAGGAGCCGGGCCTGTTAGGTTCGACAGAATATGTGGAAGACCATGACAAGGAACTTCAACAAAAAGCGGTAGTTTATATTAATTCGGACGATATTTCGAGAGGGTTTTACCACGCAGGCGGCTCGCATGCTTTGGAGAAGTTTATGGGCGAAGTATCGCAAAGTGTCATCGATCCTGAAACCAAAGTAACGGTGGGCGACAGAGCAAAAGCGCACGATCTGGTGAGCGCCGTCTCTGTAAAAGCCCGAAAAGACATCATGGAGCGCAAGGTAGAACCTATTGATGCCTTAGGGTCAGGTTCTGACTTTTCGTCGTTCCTGCAGCATACCGGGGTGCCAACGCTTGATATTGGTTATGGTGGTGAAGGTGCAGGAGGCGAGTATCACTCGATCTTTGATTCATATACCGATTATAACAAGTTTAAGGATCCCGGTTCGGTGTATAGCGCGGTGCTGGCAAAAACCGCCGGGCACGCAGTTTTGAGAATGGCGGATGCCGATGTGTTGCCATTTGATTTCAGGAACTTGTATACAACGTTGGATGGTTATCGCAAAGAATTGGTAGAGCTTGCCAATAATATGCGCGAGGCTACTGCCCTGCAAAATCAGTTGTTGAAAACGAATGTCTATCGGCTTTCGGCCGATCCAACCAAGCACCTCGATGCACCTATTGCCAAATCGGAGGTGCCAGCGATCGATTTCTCACCACTGAATGCTTCGCTGCTAGCGCTAAAAGTAAGTGCCGATAAATTAGCTGATAAAACCGCCGCCGCGCCGGCATCGGCCACAGACCATAAAGTATTAAATGAAACAGTTTATAAGGCCGAGCAACAATTATTATCGCCAAATGGCTTACCGCGCCGCCCATGGTATAAGCACACCATTTATGCGCCGGGCTTTTATACCGGTTACGGCGTGAAAACCATGCCGGGCATCCGCGAAGCGATAGAACAACGTAACTGGGATGAAGCTAAAGAGCAGATTGCAGCCGTAGCGCAGAGTATTAATGCTTTGGCGCAGTATCTGGATAAGGCGGCGATGTAGAGTGTAAAACAAAGTCAATTAAAAACGTCGTTGATTATTGAAAAGGAGATTGTCATTCTGAGCATAGCGAAGAATCTTATATGCTTTAATAAGATCCTTCGCTATGCTCAGAATGACAAAGTTAATTATAGAGTTGCCATCTGTTTTGTTTCACGCGAATGTGAAACAAATGAAACAAGTGAAACAGGATTTTCAATCATTCAACTGAACCTCAATGTATTATAAAAACCCAGTGAAACAAAATGAAACAAGATTACTGACAAAATAGTGTCACCACCCTGAGTCAAAATGCTATTTCCCGAACAACGAGCTGCTCAGATATCTATCACCGCGGTCGCAGCAAATAAATACGATAACACCTTCCTTGATCTCTTTAGCCAGCTCAATTGCTGCCGATAAGGCGCCACCGCTGCTCATGCCGGCAAAAACGCCTTCTTCGCGGGCCAGTTTGCGGGCCATGGTGGTTGCGTCGGCTTCGGCAATGTCCATCACGCGGTCAACTCTTGATGGGTCGAATATTTTTGGCAAATATTCTTCCGGCCAACGGCGTATACCGGGGATAGATGAACCCTCAGTTGGCTGGCAGCCTACAATCTGAATATCAGGATTTACTCCTTTTAAATATTTTGAGCATCCCATAATGGTACCGGTAGTACCCATGGCACTTACAAAGTGTGTGATTTTTTGCTCGGTATCGCGCCAAATTTCGGGGCCGGTAGTTTTGTAGTGGGCAAGATAATTGTCTGGGTTAGCAAACTGATTCAGGATGAAATAACCTTGGTTGGCGGCTTTGTCTTCGGCATAGTCGCGGCAGGCTTCTATGCCATCCAGTAAGGTCACTTTTGCACCAAAGGCCTCCATGGTGAGCACGCGTTCCTGGGTTGAATTTGAGGGCAGTGCCAGTTCAATTTCAAGTCCGTAAAGGCAGGCTATCATAGCCAGAGCGATGCCGGTGTTGCCACTTGTCGCCTCAATAAGCTTACTGCCTTGTTTAATATCGCCACGCTCAAGCGCGCTTCTTATCATGTTCAGCGCAGCCCGGTCCTTTACACTGCCGCCGGGGTTATTACCCTCCAGCTTGCCGTAAATTTTAACGTTGGGGTTCGGGTTTAGTCGTTTTATTTCAACCAGCGGCGTGTTGCCTATCAGCTCAATTAATGTTGCCATTTTAGTCTTTTTCGCTCTTTTTTAAAACCTTCACTGTAGGTGCATGGAACACACGCGAGTGCGGTTCGACGCTCTTGGTGAGCCAAACGTTACCACCAATCACACTATCATGGCCAACAACGGTTTCGCCGCCTAAAATAGTGGCGCCCGAATAGATTACCACATCATCTTCAACCGTTGGGTGGCGCTTGGTGTTGGCCATATATTTAGCAACGCTTAATGCGCCTAAAGTTACGCCCTGATATAGTTTTACATTTTTACCAATACGGGTGGTTTCGCCGATTACGATGCCGGTACCGTGGTCTATATAGAAATATTCGTCGATATCGGCAGCGGGGTGAATGTCAATACCGGTTTTTGAGTGCGCATATTCAGTTAATATCCTCGGTATCAACGGCACATCATTCACATACAAGCTATGCGCCAGGCGGTAAAATGAAATCGCAAAAAAGCCGGGATACGTACGAATCACCTCAAACTCGCTGTTAGCAGCCGGATCGCCGTTAAAAATGGCTTCGATATCGGTATTTAATATACGATACAGCTCAGGCAGTGAGTTGAAAAAGTTTTTCGCGCGCTTTTTATTATTGCCCTCGTCGCAAGCTTTGGTTGCGTCCATAATATGAAAAAGCTCCTGCTCAAGCCTGGCAAATTCTTCTTGCAGCTGACCGATGTTTAAAAATACTTTTTTTGATTGCTCGGGGAACAGCAAACGAATTACCTGCATGGCCCAGATAGTGATCTCCTTGTTAGAAGGCACGGCCTCAGCTAATTGCTGTTTATTTAAAATCTGGCGGTAAAATTCGTCATTCATAATGATCTGCCAATTGGCTCTCTGCAAGTTTATATAAAAAATTGTTTTCTGGATGTAAAAAACCGGATAGCCGGCAATTTAATAGCTTAACAGCTGCTGCATCGCCTTTCCTAAACGTGATTTGCCCAGAAATTGTTTTTCCAGATTTTTGTCCATTGGCACGGGAGTGTCCAAACTTGCGCAGCGCAATACGGGTGCGTGCAGATTCTTAAAGCATTTCTCACCAATCACGGCGGCAACTTCGGCACCAAAGCCGCTGGTTACGGTATCCTCATGCAGCACCAGGGCCCGGTGAGTTTTGTTTACACTGGCAATAACGGTTGCGCTGTCCCAGGGTTGTAAGCTGCGTAGGTCGATGATCTCTATGGATTGGTCAGGATTATCACTTTGGTATTCCAGCGCCCAGTGTACGGCATAGCCATAGGCGATGATAGTAGCCTCGGTGCCCTTTTTTACCACACGCGCTTTCCCTATCTCCACAAACATATCTTCGTCGGGCACCTCGCCGGTGAGGTTGCGGTACAGATATTTATGTTCAAAGTACATCACGGGGTTTGGGTCGGCAATGGCCGACATGAGCAGGCCCTTAGCATCTGCCGGGAAAGCCGGATATACCACTTTCAATCCGGGGGTCTTGGTGAACCATGCTTCATTACTTTGTGAATGGAACGGCCCACCCGCAGTGCCTGCGCCTGTAGGCATGCGTATCACCACATCTACATTCTGGCCCCAGCGGTAATGTGTTTTGGCGATGTTATTTACCACCTGCGTAAAGCCGCTGCTCACAAAATCAGCAAACTGCATCTCTACTACTGCCTTGTATCCGTTTAAAGATAAACCCATAGCTGCGCCAATAACACCGGATTCGCAAAGCGGCGTATTGCGCACGCGTTCCTTGCCAAAAAGCTCCACAAAACCCTCCGTCACCTTAAAAACACCGCCATATTCGGCTATATCCTGCCCCATGAGTACCAGGTTTGGATATCGCTGCATGGACAGCAGCAGTCCGTCGCGCACAGCATCAATAAAACGAATTACCTGTGATTTGGGCGACAGTTTGAACGGAGGCCTGGCAAAAGGTCTGTATACATCGCCTAATTCTGTAAAAACATTTGGGCTGATGTCTTTTTCAGCCAAGATCATCTCAATCGTCGGATCTATTTCTCTCAAAAACCCATCGCGCAAAAATTGGATCCATTCGGGTCGTAATATATCCAGGCTTAACAGATAATTCTCAAAACTGCGTATGGGATCTTTGTCTTGCCATTCGGCAATCAGTTCGGGCGGTACATACTTGGTGCTTGACGCTTCTTCGTGACCGCGAATCCTGAAAGTATTGCACTCCACCAAAACCGGTCGGGGGTGTTGGCGTATACTGTCCGCGATCTCGCTGATAGCATGATACATCTCCAGGATATTATTACCATCCAACTGCCGCCCCTCAATACCATAGCCAATAGCCTTGTCGATTAATCTTTCAGCGCGATATTGCTCGTTTGTTGGGGTAGACAAGGCGTAGGCATTATTTTCAACCAAAAAAATAACCGGCAGGTTCCAAACCGCAGCAATATTAACTGCCTCGTGGAAATCGCCTTCGCTGGTACCACCTTCGCCGGTAAAAACCAGGGTTGTCTTTTTTCGATTAGATAGTACATCAGCTAAAGCAATACCGTCGGCTAAAGCCATTTGCGGGCCCAGGTGCGATATCATGCCGATGATTTTATGTTCTTGTGTACCGAAGTGAAATGAACGGTCGCGCCCCTTGGTAAAGCCGGATGCCTTACCCGTCCACTGCCCCATCAGGCGATTAAAAGGAATGCCGCGCGTTGTAAACACTCCCAGGTTACGGTGCATGGGCAGAATATATTCATCCTGCTGCATGGACATAGCGGCACCCACAGCAATGGCCTCCTGACCGATGCCCGAAAACCATTTGCCAATGCGCCCCTGCCTGAGCAGGATGAGCATTTTTTCTTCGATAACGCGCGGGTACAGCAGCTTTTTGTAAATTGCTATTAACGCATTATCGTCCAGGTTCTTCCGGTCAAAGATCATGTAACCAATTTAGTGAATTTTGTGTTAGCCCTAACCCGACAATTACGGGGCGTCTAATTTAGGGAAGATATTGGCTTGCGCAAAATATGAGCAGCGATTTTCGACCGAAAATGAGAGCCATCGGCTCAATCTATTTTATAGCAACGGATTTAAATCCGTTGAAAAAAGGCAAGTCTCACCGACGAGTGCCGTAGGTACGATACCATTTATGAAGCTAATTTTAATATGTGCCGAACCGGAGGTTCTCAATTTGGGCGCTTGTTTTCAACGGATTAAAATCCGTTGTTACTATATGTGCCGAGGCTACGCCTCTGCTTATTTTGGCACAATGTATTTTAATATTGAGGTTCGAAATTATGTAATAAAAAAAACAGGCCCATCATTACACTGCAACCAGCCTGTTCTAAGATATTTGCATCAGTATTATTCCTAATCCTTATGAAGCTCTTTCCACTGTTCGGCAAATGATTTTGGCGCTACATGCGGCATGGCTTTGTAGTGTCCCCAGCTTTTCTTGAAGAAGGTTCTTAAAAGTTTGTTCTTGGTATTGCCACTCAAAAAGTCTTCGAGCTTGCGGCTCAGCATGCCTTTTTTCCAGGCAAACCAGCCCCATTTTTCGACGGTTGGTACATAGCCGTCATTTACCGCATCGCGGCGGTTAAGCAGCAGCATTTTGTGGATGTCAATCTTCACGGGGCACACCTCAGTACACTTACCGCAAAGGCTTGAAGCGTAGCTTAGGTGCTTGAAGTTTTCCATACCCTTAAGGTGCGGAGTGATGATAGAACCAATAGGGCCGCTGTAAGCCGTATTGTAAGCATGTCCACCCACATTTTTATAAACCGGGCAGCCATTTAAACAAGCGCCGCAACGGATGCAATACAGCCCCTGGCGCTGCTCTTTTTGAGCCAGCAGATTGGTGCGGCCGTTATCCAGCAATATCACATACATCTCTTCAGGGCCGTCAACCTCATCAGGCTGGCGCGGGCCGCTAAGTATGGTGTTATAAACTGTAAGATTCTGACCGGTACCGTGGGTAGCCAGCATAGGCCAGTACAGGTCAAGATCCATCATTGATGGGATGATCTTTTCAATACCCACCACTGCAATATGTATTTTAGGGAACGATGTGCTCAAGCGCGCATTACCCTCATTTTCTGACAGAGCAATGCTGCCGGTATCGGCAATTAAAAAGTTGCCGCCGGTTATACCCACCTCGGCAGTTACATATTTTTCGCGCAACAGTTCGCGGGCTTTTTGAGTAAGTTGCTCAGGAGTTGAGTCGACAGGCGTACCAAATTTTTCATGAAATAATTTGGCGATATCTTCTTTTGACAAGTGCATGGCCGGCGTTACAATATGATAAGGCTTTTGCCCCAGCAATTGTATAATGTATTCGCCCAGATCGGTTTCTATTGATTCGACGCCGTGATGTTCCAGGAACTCATTCAGCTCGATCTCCTCGGTCACCATTGATTTTGATTTTACAATCATTTTAGCCCCGGCCTTTTCAATGATGCTTAGTATCTCTTTGTTTGCTTCGGCGGCATCATTAGCCCAAATCACTTTACCTCCACGCTTCTGGAAATTAGCCTCAAACTCGGGCAATACCTTGTCCAGGTTTTCCATCATCTTCCACTTTAACACATGGCCGCGGCGTTTGGCGTTTTCCAGGTTAATAATGCGCGACAAGCCGCGATCGACGGCCGTATCGTACTTATTGATGTTGTAGTTGATAATGCGACGGTGGTCGATATCAAATGATTTTTCCGAGTCGACCAGAAATTCCTCAGCGATACTTGTCATTTTGCTAATTTATGAATTTACCAAATAAAAAAAGCGACAGGGCATTATCCTGTCGCTTTTTTTGAATATTATGTAAATATCGCTTACAAATTAAGTACAAGCTATCTTGTTTACACGGCGCGCATGGCGTCCGCCCTCAAATTCGGTATTAAAAAATATCTCACAGATCTTTTTGGCCTGCTCAACAGTTACAAAGTTTGAAGGGATACACAATATATTGGCGTCAGTATGGCTACGTGCGGGTTCGGTAACTGCTTCATTATAGCACAACGCTGCGCGGATGCCCTGGTGTTTGTTAGCTGCAATGGCTACACCGTTGGCGCTGCCGCAAATAAGGATACCGTAATCAAACTCGCCATTTTCAACCGCGGTTGCTATGGGGTGAGCAAAGTCGGTATAATCGCATGAATCTTTTGAGAACGTGCCGAAGTCTTTAACGTTTTCGCCGAGAAAAGTCAGCAATGTATTTTTCAGCTCAAAACCTGCATGGTCTGCGCCGATAGCAATTTTTAATCCTTCAATCATTTTATAAAGTGATGATAATGTCTTACGATTTCATTAACTCCTCGCTCGCTTTTGCGCGGCGTCTTTCAACTATCGATGCCACTACGATACCCACTTCATATAATACAAACAATGGTAAGGTTGCAATCATGGTAGTGAAGAAATCAGGCGACGGAGAGATTACCGCACCCAATATCAACAAGATCACAATAGCGTAACGCCGGGTTTTTTTCATAAAGGTACCGGTTAAGATACCTATTGACGCCATGATGTAAATAAATATCGGCAGCTCAAACACAATACCTATAATCAGGGTAATAGTTGCTACCATTGACAGGTATGAGCCGATGGTGAACGTATTTTTAATTTCTTTGCTTACAGAATAGTTTGCCAGAAATGAGATAGACTCGGGCGCTATGACATAGTAACCAAACATAATACCTAAAAGAAACAGCAACGATGCCCAGAATACAAATCCGCTGGCGGCTTTTCTTTCTTTCTCTAACAATGCAGGTTTAACAAAGCGCCATATCTCCCATAAAATATAGGGTATACTCAAAATAACACCAATCAAAACAGATGAATTGATTTGCAGCATAAACTGACCCGCAACTTCGGTGTTAATGATCTCAGCATTGAAGGGTTTAGTAATACAGAAACCATCGCCCAGCTTACACATCATCCTATAGGTCCAAAAATCCGTACGGAAAGGCCCCATGATGAAGTTTTCAAACAGGAAATCGTAGTTTAGAAAAGCGACGATCGACAACACAACTACGGCAATTGCAGCGCGTATCAAATGCCATCTTAAAGCCTCCAGGTGGTCAAAGAATGACATCTCGGCCTCAAGGCTCTTGCCCTTTTCCTTTATCGCTTTTACTAACTTATTCTCGTCGCTCATGGTATAACCCGGAGACGGTGAGCGCCTCCGGGGAAATTAATTACGTTCTTATTCGGTTTTTAGTCTAAATTATTCGGCGTATTCAAACGTTTCCATGAATTTGGTAGTAAAGTTACCGGCACGGAAGTTTGGATCTTTCAATAATTTCAGGTGGAAAGGTATAGTGGTTTTAATACCTTCAATAATAAACTCGCCTAAAGCGCGCTCCATGGTGCTTAAAGCCTCTTCGCGGGTTTGAGCCACGCAGATAACCTTAGCAATCATTGAGTCGTAGTTTGGCGGGATAGTATAGCCGCTGTAAACGTGTGTATCAACACGCACACCATGACCACCCGGCGAGTGGAAGTTAGTTATTTTACCCGGTGAAGGGCGGAAGTTGTTAAACGGATCTTCGGCATTGATACGGCACTCGATGGCATGCATGGTTGGCTCGTAGTTTTTGCCTGAGATAGGGATACCGGCAGCAACTTTAATTTGTTCTTTGATCAGGTCGAAGTTGATTACCTCTTCAGTAACCGGGTGTTCAACCTGGATACGGGTATTCATCTCCATGAAGTAGAAGTTACGGTCTTTATCAACCAAAAACTCTACGGTACCCGCACCTTCATATTTAACGGCTTTGGCGCCTTTAATAGCGGCCTCGCCCATTTTTTTACGCAGCTTTTCGGTCATGAAAGGCGATGGAGCCTCTTCAACCAATTTTTGGTGACGACGCTGGATAGAGCAGTCGCGCTCAGACAGGTGGCACACTTTGCCATACTGGTCGCCCACTACCTGGATCTCGATGTGACGCGGATCCTGAACATATTTCTCCAGGTACATGCCGTCGTTACCGAAAGCTGCACCCGACTCGGCACGTGCTGAATCCCAGGCCGGTTCAAACTCTTCGTCTTTCCATACCACACGCATACCACGGCCACCACCACCGGCAGTGGCTTTCAATATTACCGGGTAACCAATTTTTTTTGAGATAGCGATACCTTGTTTAACGTCAGTAAGCAAACCTTCAGAGCCCGGAATAGTTGGTACACCCGCTTTCTTCATGGTTTCTTTAGCCGATGATTTATCGCCCATGGCGTTGATCTGATCGGCAGTAGCGCCAATAAATTTGATACCATACTCAGCACAAATAGCTGAGAATTTAGCATTCTCTGACAAGAAACCATAACCCGGATGGATGGCATCGGCGTTGGTTAGCTCGGCAGCTGATATTAAGTTTGGAATATTTAAGTATGAATCTTTACTTGCCGGCGGACCGATACAAACGGCTTCATCAGCAAAACGCACGTGAAGACTGTCACGGTCGGCAGTAGAATATACAGCAACCGTTTTAATACCCATTTCTTTACAGGTACGAATTATGCGCAAGGCAATTTCACCACGGTTAGCTATTAATATTTTTTTAAACATGCTTTTTAATTTGAAGATTTGAAAATGTGCTGATTTGAAAATGATTTAAAATTTGAGAACGCCAGGCATTTTCAAATTCTCAAATCATCCAATTCTCAAATTAAACAGGTTCTACTAAAAATAACGGCTGGTCATATTCAACTGGCGAAGCGTTATCAACCAGTACTTTTACAATACGGCCCGATACTTCTGATTCGATCTCGTTGAATAATTTCATGGCTTCAATGATACAAACTACTGAGCCACTTGAAATCTCATCGCCTACGTTTACAAACATCGGTTTATCAGGGCCGGCTGAACGGTAGAAAGTACCGATCATTGGCGATTTGATAGTGATGTAGTTTGACATATCAGCAGCCGGAGCAGCAGCAGGGGCTTGTGCGGCAGGTGCAGCAACCGGTAATGCCTGAGCGACAGGCGCAGCGGCAACATGTGCAGCAGTTGGAATAGTTGCATGAACTACAGTTGGCTCCTGAGCAGTTTTAATAGTGATCTTAAAATCTTTTTGCTCGATCGATACTTCATTTACTCCCGATTTGGAAACAAAGCGTATAAGATCCTGTATTTGTTTAATATCCATTGTTGCAGATTATAGGGTTTATTGGATAGTATGTATTAATCTAAGTTAGTTATATTTTACGATGTGCAAATATGCGAATGTGCAAATATGCAGATGGCTATAATGATTTAACGTGTAACGTGTGGTATGGTTTTGATGTACTAACAAAAAGCAAATCAATCCATTTGCATCCCGGAATTACGGGGCACATCCACTCATCTGCACATTAATATGCCCACTTAAGGTACATCGATCCCCAGGTAAAGCCGCCACCAAAAGCAGCTAAAATCAGGTTATCGCCTTTTTTAAATTTGTTTTCCCACTCCCACAAACACAAAGGTATAGTGGCGTTGGTGGTGTTACCGTAACGCTCAATGTTAACAATTACCTTATCATCGCTCACACCACAACGTGCCGCAGTAGCGTCAATGATCCGTTTGTTAGCCTGGTGGGGTACCAACCATGCGATATCTTCTGATTGCAGGTTATTGCGCTCCATTACATCGGCGGCAACATCGGCCATGCTGGTAACCGCAAATTTAAATACGGTTTTACCTTCCTGGTAAGCAAAGTGCTCGCGGGCGTCAATAGTAGCGTGGCTTGCCGGTTTCACAGAGCCGCCGGCTTTCATATGAAGGAACGGAATACCCGAACCATCGCTTTTTAAAATAGAATCTTTAATACCATAGCCTTCGTAGTTTGGCTCAAGTAATGCAGCACCTGCGCCATCACCAAAAATGATACAGGTAGCGCGGTCCTGGTAGTCAACAATTGACGACATCTTGTCGGCGCCAACCACCAATACTTTTTTATGCATACCCGTCTCAATAAACTGGGCGCCGGTAGCTAAACCAAACACAAAGCCTGAGCAGGCCGCTTGCATGTCAAAACCCCAGGCGTTTACTGCACCAATTTTATGAGCAAACAGGTTGGCCGTAGCCGGGAAAGGCATGTCAGGGGTAGTAGTACAAAAAATAATCAGATCGATTTCTTCAGGGCCGATGCCGCGTTTTTTAAGCAGGCCCTCAACCGCAGGGGCGGCCAGGTCTGAAGTACCCAGGCCTTCGCCTTTTAAAATTCTGCGTTCTTTGATACCGGTACGGGTGGTTATCCATTCGTCATTGGTATCAACCATGGTAGACAGTTCCTGATTTGTTAATACATAATCAGGCACATAACCATTAACAGCCGTAATGGCTGCAGTAATTTTACTCATAGCTTTAATTGTTTATTGAAAGGCTTTGGTCACCTTGGCAACCAATTCGCTCTCAACCATATCTTTAGATAAAAGAACCATATTTTTGATGGCTTCAGGGCTTGATATCCCGTGGCCAACAACAACCGGCGCATTTAAACCCAAAATTGGGCTGCCACCGTATTGTTCATAATTAAACCTGTCGAAGAATTCGTCTTTCAGCCCTTTTTTGCGGGTTATTACGTAAAACGATTCGGCAAGTTTTAATATTATATTTCCGGTAAAACCATCGCATACAAAAACATCGGCCGCTTCACCAAAAAGGTCGCGTCCTTCAGCATTACCAACAAAGTTAAACTGGGATGTTTCTTTCATTAATGGATAAGTGGCCTGGCAAAGCAGGTTTCCTTTTTCTTCTTCTTCGCCAATGTTCATCAGCGCTACGCGAGGGTTTTCTATACCATATACGCTTTGTGCCATTAAACTGCCGAGCACACCAAACTGCACCAGCACTTCGGGCTTACAATCGGCATTGGCGCCAACATCTAACAAAATGCTGATGCCGCCTTTTAAACGCGGAACTATAGTAGTAATTGCCGGGCGAAGAATACCCGGAATGGTTTTAACACTAAACATGGAACCAACCAGCATAGCGCCGGTATTGCCTGCTGATGAGAAAGCATCAATTTGCCCCTCTTTCAACAACCTGAAACCTACGCTTATACTTGAATCGGCTTTTTGAACTACCGCTTTGGTTGGATGTTCGCCCATGCCAATAACTTCGGTAGTATGCACATACTCGAAGTCATCAGGGTCAAAGTTATTTTCACGAAGAATGCTTACAGCTGCGTCTTTGTCGCCTATAAGCACCAGTGTATGGCCTTGTAATACTTTGTAAGCCTCGATTGCCCCTAAAACAGTCGCTTTGGGGGCGTAATCTCCGCCCATAATATCTAAGCCAATCTTCATGTTAGAAAATTAGTTGTTAAGCTACTGCTTTTTCGATAAGTAATTTACCGTTGTAGTAAACGTTACCGTCCACAGTGTAAGCTCTGTGAGGCAAGTGCACAGCACCGGTAACTTTGCAAGTAGTTAACGTTGGAGCGACAGCTTTATCATGAGTTCTACGCTTGTCTCTTCTTGATTTTGATATTTTACGTTTTGGATGTGGCATAACCTTATAGTTATTATTATTTAATTTTTTTTAACGCATCCCACCGCGGGTCTGCGTCATCATCACTTTGTTCATTACCTCCCGACAAGCTATTCAGCTTATCGAGCATCTCTTTATCACAATACGGGGTGTTGCCCGCGTCGCCGCAGCCCGCCACAAACGGCACTGCAACGTTAATATATTCGTAGATCAACCCTGCCAGCATTAACTCATGGTCATTCTTGTTCAGGGTGATGATCTCGTCATCTTCGTCAATCTCCTCGTCGGCAAACTTGGCAATCTGCTGTTCGCGAATGTCCACTTGTTCGGGATATTCGGCCAGACAGGTATCGCAAGTAGCCTGAATGGTACCGGTGATATGGAAATCAAGAATCAGCATAGTTTCCTGTTTTTCCAATTCAACCTCGCACTTCAAATCAGCTCTTTTTACCAGTGAGTAATCAAACTCGTCAAAAAAATCATCCTTTACATCAAAATCAAAATGATGCTTTCCCAGTGATAAACCGGTAAAAGGAATCGAATAATTTCGTAGCGATTTCAATGAGCAACAATTAGCCTGCAAATGTAGGGAAAAATACTAATACTGAAAAAGGTTTTTTTCAAATGGCTTTTGAGCGTATCCGTCAACCCATAAACCTGATTTTGAGAACACTTGGCGTGTTTTATTCAACAACGGGTTAAATAGTTTGACCAGGTAACGTCCGAAACCGGCCTCGCCTTTTATCGTAAAAATCAATTCCCGGGCGCAAAGGTACACCTCAATAGCTTATATTGGAGACAGAATATATAATTTTTTTATGTGGATGAAAATTTGCTCACCGAACCCGCCGACGCTCATATCTTCAACTTTATATTCACCTTTTCCAGCAGGCCGGTAAGCCACACCATAGCGAAGGCAAAGACAACACATTTAATCAGCCCGCCCGTGCCTTCGCTAATGACGCCGGGATACTGCAATTGGGTCATTTCAAATAAAGGATAAAACAAACCGGGCACAATGTAGCAGGTAAAGGCGTTATGGCCTGCGGGCTCAACAATTTTGAACCAATGGAATTTCTTTTTAAAGTCGACTATATAAATAAACAGTGTATATACCACCAGGCTTATCCCGGTACAAATTAATACCCACGATGGCGTATCCCTTACTTTGGATATGCCGCCGCTAAAGTATCGAACTATAAACCCCAGGTTAAATAAGATCACCGCCATCAGCAACATACCTATTAATAGCAGCCGCAATTCGCCTTTTTCGCGCAGACGCATATATAATACGGCCACAAATACACCTGCCATAGTGAAAGCCTGCATGGCTCCGTTACCCGAAAACCAAACATAGTCGCGCAGCGGATCTAAAAAACGCAGCATTCCGAAATGAAAATCGAGGTTAAAAAACATGAAGAATATCCAGGCGGCGGCTTGAATCCAAAGGTACCCTTTTGAATAGTAATAGATCAATGCGCATACCAGGTATGACCATCCTATCAAACCTAAAATTTCCCACCAGGTAAAATGCAGCCAATGATGTTCGGGGTCCTTACTTCGATATAATACAGATAACACAATAAGCAACAGCCACCCAAACCCCTGCAACAGGCCTTTTTTAAGATTAGACGTATTTTTATTATAATTCAGGAAGATGAAGAAGAAACTAAACACCAGCAAGCTTTCCCAAACGGGCCGGGGTAACACACCATAGGCTTCGCTATAGCTGTCGATATTCGAGAAGAAGAAGCCCATAAAAATGAGGGCGAATGAACGCATGATGATGCGGAAGGGCGCATGATAGTCCCCGCGCTTTATCCGGTTTTGAAAAGCAAAGGGTATCGACAAACCTACTATAAATAAAAACGCCGGGAAAATGGTATCTGCAAGCCCTAAAGCATCGGCATTCCATTTGGCGTGATGTATCCATTGAGGGGTGTTTGGCACATCGTCGAGATCGTTCACAAAAATCATTAAAAACATGGTGACAGCGCGAAAGGCATCAATCGACCGCACCCGGCTCGGCTCACTACTCATCAGGTTATTTAATAACCGCAACAACTAAAATGTTTGCACTTAGGGCGTTAATTTTTGTTAAAAGTTATTTTACTTCATATAGATGAACCACCTACTCAATTGTAACTCATTATTTACCTGTTATTTTTTCTAAAAAATGTAGCAGCTATAAAAAATATTGTAGCTTTACCCCTAACCATTTTTTAAATTAAGTATGAAAAAAATATTATTGGGCTTCGCGGCATGCGTTGCTTTAACAACCGCAGTAAAAGCGCAAGACAACACACTATCAAAAAAAGAAATTAAACAAGGCTGGAAATTACTGTTTGATGGTAAAGACCTTAAAGGCTGGCACTCATTTAAAAGAGATACTGCTGCTGCTAACTGGATTGTAAAAGACGGCCAGATTCAATATGACCGTACTCATAACGATGCCGGCGACGACTTAGTTACTGATGGCGAATACGAAAACTACGAATTGCAACTGCAATGGAGAATTACTCCGGGCGGTAACAGCGGTATAATTTTCGACGTTCAGGAAGCTCCTAAATATGGCGCTACTTACCAAACAGGTGCAGAAATGCAGGTATTGGATAACGTAGGTGCTTCTGACAACAAAAAACAAAATCACTTAGCCGGCTGCTTATACGATATGATTGGCGATGCAACCGTATCACACCCTGTTGAACCGGGTGGCTGGAACCAGGTAAGATTGATCCAAAACAAAGGCCACTTAACTTTCTACTTAAACGGTACTAAAACTGTTGACGTACAAATTGGCAGCCCTGAGTGGGATGCAGCTTTGGCTCAAAGTAAATTCAAAGAGAAATTCTTTGCTGATTTTATGAAAGTTCAAAAAGGCCACATTGCTATCCAAAAACACCCTGGAGCAAGCGGCTGGAAAAACATGAAGATCCGCGAGATCAAAGACTAATAAAAATCTTTGCTTAAAATATTGAACCCGCTAAGTCAATCGCTTAGCGGGTTTTTTGTTTATAATCACAATTAAATTATTCAGATTTGCAAATATGAGCGCAGCACAACACGGCAAACTTCTAATTATTGACGACGAAGAACGCCTGCGCCAATTATTAGCCCGCATCTTGCAACTGGAAGGATATACCGTTATTCAGGCTGCAACCGGCAAAGAAGGACTGCGCCAGTTGGATAACCATACGGTTGATGTTATAGTATGCGATGTTAAGCTACCCGATGCAAACGGCATCGAACTTACCAAAACCATTAAAACTGCTCATCCTGCTGTTGAAATTATCATGCTTACCGCCTACGGCACCATCAACGATGGCGTAACCGCCATGAAAAACGGCGCGTTTGACTACATCACCAAAGGTGACGACAATGAAAAGATCATCCCACTGGTAAGCAGGGCGATGGATAAGGCCCAATTGCAGCGTCGTGTTTCTGAGCTCGAAAATAAGTTGAATCAAAAATTCGGGTTCGAGCGCATTATTGGCAGCTCGCCCAGTATAACCAACGCGGTTAAGCTGGCCCAAAAAGTTGCCAATACCGACACTACCGTTTTATTATTAGGGCAAACTGGCACAGGCAAAGAAGTATTTGCCGAAGCTATCCACTATACCAGCCCTCGAAATAATAAACCTTTTATAGCCATCAACTGCAGTGCGTTTAGCAGAGAATTGTTAGAGAGCGAACTGTTTGGCCACAAGGCCGGCTCATTCACCGGCGCTATAAAAGACAAAAAGGGCTTATTTGAAGAAGCAAACGGCGGCACCATTTTTCTGGACGAAATAGGCGAAATGGACCATGACCTGCAAGCTAAACTGCTGCGCGTACTTGAATCGCACCAATTCATCAAAATAGGCGATACCAAAACTACCCAGGTGAATGTGCGCATATTGGCGGCCACCAACCGCGACCTCCAGACTGAAGCAGCTGAGGGGCGCTTCAGGTCCGATTTGTTTTACCGTTTATCCGTATTCCAGATCGTGCTGCCTTCGCTGCGCGACAGGCGAAAAGATATTGGCCCGCTGGCCGAAAGTTTTATTAAGATATTTGCCGTTAAGGTAGGCAAGCAAATTAACGGTTATACTCCCGAGTTTATTGAGAAACTGGAAGCCTATAGCTGGCCCGGCAATATTCGCGAGTTAAAAAACGTCATTGAGCGCGCCGTGATCCTTTGCGACAGGAAAGAGCTGGATGCCGACGTATTACCGTATGAATTTGATAAACTATTGGCAAATATCAATAACCCGGCATCAACATTTGATCTTTCGGCTATGGAGCAACAGCACATTAAACGCGCACTGGTTCATACCCAGGGCAACCGTACTGAGGCCGCCCGGCTTTTAAACATTGGCATAGCTACACTATACCGTAAGCTGAAAGAATATGGCTTAGATTAGCCTTCGCGGGATTCCATTTTGATAACACCCTATCAAAATGATACGGCTCATTTTCAAGAGTGTAGACAGTACACTATTTAAGTTTCTATTTTTCAAGCAGTTAAAAAACACCCTTCTATTATGGCATGGCCTTAGCCTGGGGCAAAGCATGTTTCATTGTATTTTCCCCTTTACTATTAAATGACCTCTCACTTAAAAACCGTTTCGGCTGCCGGCGTATTGATAACTCTTGGAATTATTTTTGGCGATATCGGCACTTCGCCTTTGTATGTTTTTCAATCGCTTTTAATTGAAGGCGGTACAGCTAATCAATCATTTGTACTTGGTTCATTATCCTGCATATTCTGGACCCTTACCCTGCAAACTACCTTTAAATACATCTTCATTACCCTGCAAGCCGATAACAAAGGCGAGGGTGGTATATTCTCACTTTATGCATTGGTGCGCCGCTACGGCAAATGGCTGGCTATCCCTGCCATTATTGGTGCAGGTACTTTATTAGCCGACGGCATTATCACACCGCCTATATCAGTAGCCTCGGCCATAGAGGGGCTGAGCAACGTACCGGCTTTAGCATCTTCATTTATACCCGGCTGCTGGTTAATTATGGGTATTGTTACCGGCATTATTTTGCTCTTATTCTTTTTCCAGCAATTTGGCACTAAGGTAGTTGGCACATCTTTTGGCCCGGTTATGTTGGTGTGGTTCTTAACCATTGGTGTTTTTGGTTTCCTGCAGATCATACATAATCCGGGCATTTTTAGAGCTATTAATCCTTATTATGGAGCCCATTTGTTAATGGAGCATCCTAAAGGCTTCGGTTTGTTAGGAGCGGTGTTTTTATGTACCACAGGCGCCGAGGCCCTGTATTCTGACCTTGGTCACTGCGGCAGGAAAAATATCCAGGTAAGCTGGTTATTTGTTAAAACCGCTCTACTGCTAAACTACTTTGGCCAGGGAGCCTGGGTATTGACCCAATCTGAGCATACCAACTTCAGCATGTTGAATCCTTTTTACCAGATTGTTCCGCATCCTGAGGTATTAATGATCCCCTGCGTGGCATTAGCTACTTTGGCTACTATTATAGCTAGCCAGGCATTAATCAGCGGGTCATTTACGTTGATCAGCGAGGCGGTAAGCATGAACTTTTGGCCGCGTATCACCATTAAATATCCTTCAAATGTTCGGGGACAGATCTATATCCCAAGTATCAACTGGATATTGTGTTTTGGCTGTATTGCAGTTACTTTATACTTCCGCACTGTTGAGCACATGACGGCGGCTTATGGCTTTTCTATCACCATTGCCATGCTCATGACCACTATTTTGATGTATTACTTTATGCGTTATGTTAAGCATTGGCCGGTTTGGTTGGTAACAATCATCCTATGCGTTTTCCTGACTGTTGAGTTTAGCTTCTTTACAGAAAATGCCGTGAAAATCCTTAAACGTTTGTTCTTCCTGGTGTTTGAATGTGGATTGATATTCACCATGTATATTTGGTATAAAGCGCGCAAAATCAACAATCGCTTTCTGCACTTTGTAGATATTAAAGACTACGTTCCTATGCTGAATGCCTTAAGCGCCGATGAATCTATTGCTAAATATGCCGGCCAGCTAATTTATTTAACCAAAGCCAATAACAGCCGTCAGGTAGAAGAGAAGATCATGTACTCTATTATGAGTCGCAGCCCTAAACGTGCCGATACCTATTGGTTCATCCACATAGACACCACTTATGAGCCGTTTACAATGGAGTACAGCGTTGAGCAGATTGAACAAGGTAAGATCATCCGGGTTGACTTTCGCCTGGGCTTCAGAATACAGCCCAGGGTAAACGTATTGTTCCGCAAGGTAATTGAAGATATGCTGCGCCGCGAGGAGTTGGACATCACCAGTAAATATCCTTCATTGAGCCAGTTTAATGTAGTGTCTGATTTCAGGTTTGTGATACTGGAGAAATTTTTGTCGTATAATAACGTATTCAGCGTTGCCGAAAGCTTTATCCTGAACAGCTATTTCAATATTAAAAAATTGGCACAATCTGACGCTAAGACCTTTGGCTTGGATACCAGTGAGATACACGTTGAAAAGATACCGTTAGTGGTAAACCCGGTTACCAATGTAAATTTAAAGCGTATTGACCCGGTAACGGGCGAACTGGTTCCTGAATTGGTATATGCGTAAATTTTATTTAAAGTAGTTTACAGCATAGCCTATTACTTCTTTAATATAAATTTCCCATGTACCCAATACATTTGAATCAGGCATGAATGCGCCTACAAGCATGTGAGTACTAAAGGTTAAGTAGTTGCACGGATAAGGATCAACCTCTATACCTGCATGCCTGAACAGCATTAACGAACGGCGCATGTGAAAAGCCGACGTAACCAGCAGGTAAGGGCCTTTAATACGTGCTTTTTCCAATACGGCTTTGGTAAACTTTGCGTTTTCAAATGTATTTTTTGAATTGCTTTCAATTAGTATAAGGCTATCGGGAATATTAAATTTTTTGAGTTGGGTTTTAACATAGGTGGCTTCTCTAAAGCTACCCGGCGCAAGCATGCCATTGCCTCCGGTGATCAAAATATGCGACGCCTGGCCGGTAGCCACCAGTTTAACACCTTGTATAAACCGGTCAGAGGCTTCCGTAAAATGGCCGCCGTCTTCACCACCGTCGCCTGCAAATCCGCCTAAAACAATAACGCAACTGTATTTTTTATGGTTTACAGGTGCTTTGATGTCCCAAATGCTTTGAAAGGCATTCATTAAAATGGGAATCGAAAAAATATAAAATACAATAGCCGCTGCAATAAAACACCTTTTCTTGGTTCGTCTGTTTTTTACGAAGACGCCGGCCAGCACCAGGATAATAATCCAGTAGATGGGCAATATTAAAAACAACAAAAGTTTAGACAGAATAAAATACATGAAGGCTTGATTTCAGGCTAAGATATTAATTATGATTCAGTTTAGCTGCTTAATTACACCTTGGCAATTCTTCTGTTTACCAATATCGCTTATTAATGAGTCAATAAGATAAAATATTGTAAAGCAATAATCTGTTTTCTTTGACAAAATTTATAAAATGTACAAATGTTCGGACATTTGTTATTTATCTTAGTAAATCATATAAACCGGCAGGGGCGCCTGCAATTTCTACTTATGAAAAGACATTGGTTGTTGTTATGTATTTTGACAGGATTGTTTGGTAATAGATGCTATGCTCAGGCCAGCCGGCAAAAAGCACTGGCCAAAACTATTGTAACAAATACAGATTTTGACACTGTAAAGTCGCGAGCTATTAAATTGCTTTCCGGCTTCTCGGCAGGCACATCGTATAACGAGGTTTGGATACGCGACTTTAACACTTTTATAAAGGGATCATTAAAAGCACATCCTAAAGAAGAAGTAAAAACTATGCTGCTGATGTTTTTCAAAATACAGGGTGATGACGGTAATATTGTAGACGGTGTGGTGGAAAGTAAAAAGGCCAACGTAGGTTATAACTATCGCCACTCTGATTTGCTGCCGGGATGGGAAGCGCACAAAAATACGGTAGAGACCGATCAGGAGTCATCTCTGGTGCAGGCTGTTCGCAAGTATATTGATGTTACCGGCGACGTTTCTATTCTGGACGAAAAAATAGGCGGTAAAACAGTATTCACCCGGTTAGAAGATGCTTTGAATTATATTATGAAAGACCGTTGGTCGGCTAAATATGGCCTGGTTACCGGCGCTACCACCATCGACTGGGGCGACGTACAACCTGAAACGGGCTGGGGTGTAGCCATTAACCAAAAAACCAAATGGGCCATTGATATTTATGACAATGCCATGTTTGCTATCGCCCTGCGCGATTTTATGCATATCAAACCCAAGAACTACAAAACCAGCCGTGATTGGGCGACAGTGTCCACTAATTTAAAGACCAACGTACGTAAGTATCTGTGGGATGCCAAAGCGCAGAAGTATATCCCACATTTGTACCTGAATGGCAGTCCGTTTAGTAAAGACTTCAAGGAGAATGAGATCTTATATACCGGCGGCTCGGTTTGTGCAATCCTGGCCGGGTTCAATACCAGGGCCGAAGTTTTAGAGATCAATCGCCAGATGCTGGCGGCCGCCGCGAAAGAGCCACATGCTACTATTGGTATCACCGTTTATCCGCCGTACCCAAAGGAGCAGTTTCCTAACATGGCTGCCTACAACTATCAAAACGCCGGCGACTGGACCTGGTTTGGGGGCCGCATGATCGGCGCGCTGCTCAACTACGGCCTGACACAGCAAGCCTATGACGACCTGAAGCCAATGATAGACCGCACCATTGCCAACAAAGGTTTTTTTGAGTGGTATAACGTGCAAACCGGCGCTCCAAGCGGGTCAGGCAGTTTCAGAGGCGAGGCCGGGGTTTTGTATGAGGCTATTGAGCAATTAAAGGATTGGGCGGAAAAGCATAAATAAACCTATTGTCATTGCGAGGAGGAACGACGAAGTCCCGAACATTCGGGACAAGGAGAAAAGCTAAACGCGTGCGGTTGCCACGCTACGCTCGCAATGACAAGTTTGGTTAACCCCTCCCCTCGTAAAAATCCTTCACAGCTTTAGCACCACCCGCAATATTAGGCAATTTCATTTCAGAATATTTACGGGCGAAGATAATACCCTGCGCGCCGGCCTTTAGCGCAGTCATGGTTGAGCGGTAGGCATCTTCTGGTGTGGTTTGTTTGTTTTTGGCTGCGTTGGGGATGTCGATGTCCAGCCCCGCGTAGATCTTGCATTTGCCTTGCACGCCGTCCAGTGCTCGTTTAGTTTCCTTGGCTACATAGTCCTGCGGCATGCCGTCGCGGCCGAGGGCCTCCAGATCCATGTCCGCGTAGTTCATCAAACGGTTATTCAGTTTTAGGTATTCTTCTTTCGACAGATCGCCAAAAACTGTCGAAGCGTTCGAGTTGATGTAACCTGCATACCGCGATCCGCCCACAATATTATAAATTACCGGCTTGATGAAATCGGCGTAAGCCAAACGCTCATAAGGCATCTCGGCCTTAGTAAACGGACTTAAACTATTAGAGTGCCAGATATGGAAACCCGCCTGAATATTTGGTTTAGCAGCCTTAGCCGAATCATAGACATTACGGTAGGTAGCATGATTGGCCGCTGTCCATAATTTTTCGTAAGCTAATATTTCCGGATAGTCTGTCATGATGCGCCAGAACTCAGCAAAGTAACCATCGGTCGGCCGCTCACGCATGGTCGACTTCTTTGTAAAATCAACCAATTTATGGTAACCTTCTAAAGCTCGCTCTACATCTATTCCTTGCTCCTTAGCCGCCTTGCGGTGATGAGGGCAAAAGCAAGTGATACGCGCCGATGGCCGCTCACCTTTAAATGGGGCGATAGCATTGTTAAACGGGCCTTGTCGTTCTGAGCTCCACATCAATCCATCAATATCATAACTTGAACAGATGTCCTTAGTCATGCCGCTAACAAAGTTGATATAATCCGGATTCAAATCGCAGCAACTTTCTACGTGCTGACCGTAAATACCGATCTCCTGCAATTCAGCAATATGAGGCGTGCTTTTATGCCAGGTAAAGCTGTCCTGGTTAAAAACGTAGGTTTTTAGCCCGCGTTTTTTTGCTTCAGGCAACACAGCTGCCAGCATATCCCAATTGCCGTGGTCGGGTGCTTTGGTTTCCTTAAGGATGGTGTTTTTATAGAACTGCGGATGCGGCGTAGCAAAGTTCCCCCCTACCAGATTTAAATATTCCTGCTTACCATGATCAGGAAACGGATAACCGGCTATCTGCCTGCCGGCAATACCGCTATCATAAGTAAACGTCGCCAGAAATAAAGTATTGATCGGTCCTGCCTTTTGGATGTTATCCAGCACCTGGTTCACACCTTCATCAATGAACGATATTGCACCAACTTGTATACCGATAACGTTATCAATTTTAGCGGCGGGTTTAGCCGCTGCCTTAACTAAAGCAGATGGTATCATAGCTGCCGTGCCCAGCGCCAAGCCACCTTTAACTATGTCACGACGGGTAAATCCGTCTTTAATTTCTTTTTCCATTATGATGAGGTTAATTAGCTACGCAATCTGTCACCTGCCAAATTTTGCCATCGGTTTTGGCCCAGATATACAGCACGTCGTTTTCACCCAGGCCGAAACGTAAATCTGCCTTCTTATTATTCACCATCTGCAGGAACGTCGATTTCTGATAGCCAAATTGCAGGTCGAATTCTTTAATAGTCGATTGTTTGCCCAATTTCAGATCAGCATAATCCACATAAAAGACACGTCCTTTCAAGATATCGCCAAAAATATATTTGCCTTTCAACATCGGGATGCTGCCGGTATATACAAACCCACCTGAGATGGAATTACCCTCATCATGGTCATATTCGGCCACCGGGTAGGTATATTTAGGGTCGTCATGCGCAGGGAGCTTATAAATACCGCCGCGCTTCCCGGCAAAAACCAATTTAAATGTACCCTCACGATACGGCCAGCCATAATCCAATCCCGGCTTCACAATGTTGATCTCTTCCTGGTTACTCAAACCAATATCAGATTCCAGCATCTTGCCATCAGGAGCCCAGGTTATGCGGTTAGGATTGCGAAAACCACGCGCATACACCTCGCCCAATGTGTTCGGGTCGTTATCATGCGCCCATGTGTTTGATAGTGGGAAACCATATTTACCGTTCTTACTATTGTGTCCCTTCGGGTCGATGCGCAGTATTGAGGCGCGTATTTGTGTCGGATTATCGCACAGCTGGAAATAACCATACTCTGCCGATCCGCCATCACCAATATCAACATACAACAAGCCATAATCGGCCGAGCCCGGTTTAGCTTGTGGATTGAAAGCAATCTGCTGCATACCATGCATCGTAGTCGGCACATCTACCCGAAACAGCTCGCGCGGCGTGGCTTCAAATGTCGAAGCGGTTGGGTCTTTCACTTTCCACTCGGTCACTATCCATTGCAGAGCAACAGGTATAGAATCAGGATAAGCAAAATCAGCCGGCGCCGAGCCTTTCTTTTCGGTATGTGTGGTATAAAGCAGTCCGTTTTTATAAAAGTCGGGATGAAAAGCATAGCTGCCCCAGCCGCTGCCAAAACCGGGAGCATCGACGAAGTTTGGTTTTAATGCGGCCATGTCCATCACAGTGACGAACTGTTTATCTTTTATCTCATACAGTTTGCCGCGCATCTCCAGCATAAACAAACGGTCGCCGTTCGGGCCTTTTAGCACAAAAGTTTGGTTAATGCGTGTCACCGGTTTTTGGGTTGCGGTAGCTGGAGCGGTAGCAAACTCAGTCAGCTTTAAAGTCATGCCGCCCTTAGCTATTTTTTCGGGCTGCGGGTTGGTGATCCGCGGGCCTAAGTCACCCAAATCTTTCTCCACTTCAACCACCTTTTTATGGGTGTTAATAAACGACAATATCGAGTACAGATCGCTCGCTGTAAATTGCGGGTGCGCCGGCATTGGCACCTTATTAAACTCATTGAACAGGACCACTGCATGTTTATTACCACTCTTAACAACCAATTGCGAGTTCACAATAAACTTGCTCAAATAGGCGTACGACTGCTCGCCCGTAACTCCGGCCAGATCAGGTCCGATACCCCGTTGACGAAAGTTGTGGCACTCTGAACAGTTTTTTTGAAAAAGCACATCGCCTTTGTCTATGACTGCTTTATTGGTTGAGTAGGTAACAGGTTTCTTTTGTGCATAAACATTACTGCTTACAAGCAAGACCATGCCCGTGAACGCACAGCCCAACATCGGCCATAAAAAACCGCTTGTTTTTAGCTTCATAAAGGTTAATCTAATTGGTGTTGATCTTTAGCAAACTAATATAGATAAGTACGGGCGTTTTTGAGAGATAAGTATCAAATTAGATACAAACACCTCTCCCCGGCCCTCTCCAAAGGAGAGGGGGATGAATAGCAGATTAAAAAAAGATAGACATTGCAATCGGCCAGAGCGTCGGCTTTTCCCTCTCCTCTGAAGAGGGCCCGGGAGAGGTATTACAAACTGTCCCTCAGTGTCACCTTAAACGGAATGGCAATATGCTCTTTGGTGTTATTCAACGCCATCTCTGCGGCTTTGGCGCCCATCATCTTAAAGTCTGTCGATATGGTGGTTATGCCGTTCAGGATGATCTTTTTAAGTGGCGTTTCATTATAAGATATCACGCCTATATCCTGCCCTATCTTCAAGCTGCTGCTTATGCTTTTCTCCACCAGCTCAACCAGGTCATCCTCCATTAAATTAATGTAAACGGTGCCCGTCTGCAGCGTTTCGCTTTTGAGTTCTTGAATGGTTTCATACTCGAAAGCGTACTCACGGCAAAAATTGATGAAGCCTGTCAGTATCTCTTTGGAGTAGTAACTGTTTCCGGGAAAAATGATTTTTAGCGTATGGTACTTGCTCAACTTATCCAGCAGTTGCGACAGGGCATCGTAAATATCCTGCTCAAAATTCTCATACACCGCCCCAAACTCTCCGCTAATATTTTCCAGAAGTTTATCCATCAAGATCAGTTTGTCTTTGGGTAGCTGATCGATAATTGCTTTGGCGCTACCCGAATTTTCAATAAAATGCGGGATGATAATGAGTTTAGAGTAATGATCAATATCGCGGGTTAACAACTCTTTAAAGAAGTTGAAGTTGTTGTTATAAATATAAAAGTCGATAGCTGCATTACTGCCCAGCACTTCGGCAAAGGCATCGTAGATGATCTTTTTGTGATTGCTTAATTTATTGAACAGCAATAGAACCTTTACCGGCTGATCAAAAGTGACATTGCTGATAAAATAGCCCTTACCTGCTACCGAGTTGATGACATTATATTTCTTCAACTCTTTATAAGCCCGTTCAATGGTGTTTCGGGCAACTTCAAGGGCGATACTCAGATCATTGATAGAGGGCAGGATGTCATCCTTTTCTACCGAACCGTCCTCAATTCCGCGCAGTATAGAGTTGCATATCTGCAGGTATTTTGGAGTGATAGAATGCTCGTCGATCTGAATGATTTTTAGATAGTTTTTCATCGCGTTAGCAAGACAGTAGGGGACGGTTAACCCAAATGAATTTTGTTAACTTGCCCATACCAATTATACATCCTTTTTTAAATAAACAATGAGAAAAGCTTTCTTTTTATTTATTGGCCTGCTTACGGGGCAGCTCGGCATGGCGCAGGTAAAGGTTCAGCGGCTCATGACCGAGAACCTGACCAACCCTGTTAGCATCGATGCCTTGTCGCCGCGTTTTAGCTGGCAGTTGGATGGCGGCACTGCGCGCAACGTTATGCAAACCGCCTACCAGATCAAAGTTACTGACGATGCCAGACATGTGGTTTGGGCACCGGGCAAAATAAACAGCGACCAATCATTGTACATTTACTATAAAGGCTCGCCGTTAAAAGCCGGCGAAAAATATACCTGGCTGGTTAAGGTTTGGGATAACCATGGCAAATCGGCCGAAAGCCGCGCTACCTTCCGCATGGGCTTGTTAAAGGGAGATGACTGGAAAGCGCAATGGATAGGTCCGGGCCAGGAAGAGGCTTCAAGGCCGAGCCCATTATTCAGGAAAGGATTTACCGTAAATAAAAAAATAAAATCAGCTATAGCCTACATCACCGCGCATGGTTTGTATGAGGCGCACATTAATGGCAAACGCGTAGGCGATGCTTATTTAACTCCCGGCTACACCAGCTACAACAAGCGCATTCAATATCAGGCTTATGATGTTACCAACCTTTTGCAACCCGGCGCCAATGCTGTGGGTGCAAGCTTGGGCAGCGGCTGGTATCGCGGTATTTATGGCATTGGTACGCGCCATGAAATTTATGGCAAGGACATATCTCTGCTGATGCAGATCAACATTACTTATACCGACGGCAGCACCGCGACTATTGCTACCGATGATAGCTGGAAAACCTCAACCGGCGAGGTGCGGTCGGCAGAGATCTATATGGGTTCTGTAACCGATGCCCGCATGGAGCAAAAAGGCTGGAGCACTGCAGGTTTTAACGACAGCAGCTGGAAAAATGCCGTAATTGGCAACTATCCAAAAGATGATTTGATCGCTACCGTTAATGAGCCGGTTAAAAAGCACGAGACTTTTAAAGTTGTCAAAATGTTTACCACACCGAGGGGTGAAAAGGTGTTAGACTTTGGTCAGAACCTGGTGGGCTGGGTTAAGTTTAAGGTAAGCGGCAAAGCGGGCGACAAGATCGTGATCTCGCATGCCGAAGTGATGGATAAACAGGGTAACTTTTATACCGACAATCTGCGCGCCGCAACATGCCAAAACACCTTTATTTTAAAAGGTACCGGCGTGGAGACTTTCGAGCCCCAGTTTACCTGGCAGGGTTTCCGCTTCATTCGTATTGAGGGTTATCCGGGCGATATCAAGCCGGAAGATTTTGAGGCTGTGGCCGTTTACTCAGATATGGCCCCTACCGGAACTTTCAGCTGCTCAAACCCGCTTATTAACCAGTTACAGCATAATATTCAATGGGGACAAAAGGGCAATTTCCTGGATATCCCAACCGATTGCCCTCAGCGCGATGAGCGCCTGGGCTGGACCGGCGATGCCGAGGTATTCTCGCGCACTGCTACGTTTAACATGAATGTGCATGCCTTCTTTACCAAATGGTTAAAGGATGTCGCTTTAGATCAGTTTAGCGATGGCAGTTTGCCGCACGTTATTCCGGATGCTTTTGACAATGGCAAGCCAACCGGCGGTGGTGGCAGTGCGGGTTGGAGCGACGCGACGACCATCATTCCGTGGAATATGTATTTGGCCTATGGCGATAAACAGATCCTGGAAAATCAATACAGCAGCATGAAAGCCTGGGTGGGTTTTATGAAAAGCCGCAGCCGCAACAACTTATGGAACACCGGCGGCCACTTTGGCGACTGGCTATTCTTTACCAAGAATGATGACAATGATGGCACGGCTGCCATCACCAGTAAATATTTGATAGCACAGTGTTTTTATGCCTACTCGACGCAATTGGTGATCAATGCAGCCAAGGTTTTAGGTAAAACTGAGGATGTGGATACTTACACCAAATTATTGGCCGATGTTAAAGACGCCTACATGCGTGAGTATGTAACGCCGAATGGTTTAATATCGTCAGACACCCAAACCGCTTATGCCCTGGCACTGCAGTTTGATATGCTGCCTGAAAGTTTAAGAGAGCAAGCAGCCGGTCGTCTGGCTGATAATATTCGAAGATATGGCAATCATTTAACTACAGGCTTTTTGGGTACACCTTATTTATGCAGCGCGTTGAGCCGCTATGGCCATGCGGACGCCGCTTTTAGGTTGCTATTGCAAGAAAATTATCCGTCATGGCTGTACCCTATTAAAATGGGCGCTACCACCATCTGGGAACGTTGGGATGGTATCAAACCCAATGGCGATCTGGAAGTTCCGTCAATGAATTCATACAACCACTATGCTTACGGCGCCATCGGCGACTGGATGTATCGCACTGTGGCAGGCATCGACACCAAAACTGAACAACCGGGTTATAAAGGCATCACCATAAAACCCACTGTGGGCGGTAACTTAAGCGATGTAAAGGCTGATTACGAAACACCTTACGGCAAAGCCAGCTCACACTGGAAAATCGAGAATGGAAATTTCCTGCTGGATGTAATTATTCCGGCAAATACAACAGCCACCATTTACGTACCAACCAAAGGCGATGCTGCTGTAACCGAAAGCGGCAAAGCCATAACCAAAGCCGCTGAACAAATTGCAGGCTACACCGCAGTTAACGTGGGTTCCGGCACTTATCATTTTGCAACAACCAACTAAACCTCATTACAATGGAAGTAATTTTAGGCGTTATATTTCACTTTATCGGCGGGTTTGCGTCGGGAAGTTTTTACATACCTTATAAAAAAGTTAAAGGCTGGGCCTGGGAAAGCTTTTGGATAGTTGGCGGTCTGTTTTCGTGGCTCATTGTTCCGCCTATCGCGGCCTGGCTAACCGTCCCGCATTTTGGTGATATCATTGCTTCAACCAGCGGTGGCGTCATCGCTATGACGTATATTTTCGGTCTGCTGTGGGGTATTGGTGGGTTGACTTATGGATTAGGTGTAAGGTATCTCGGCGTGTCATTAGGCAGCACCATTATATTAGGTCTATGCTCTGTATTTGGAGCTTTGGTGCCTGCGGTTTATTATGAATTTGCACCAAAGGAGGGCAAAGACAGCGTCGGCATTCTTGCTTCGCACCAATGGGGCCAGTTGGTTTTACTGGGGATATTGATTTGCGTGATCGGTATCATCATCTGCGGCCGGGCCGGTACCTTAAAAGAGCGGGATCTGGCTAAAGAGGGCAATGCCAACGTCGACAATAAAGATTACAAATTTGGCCTGGGTATCGTGGTGGCCATTATATCGGGTGTGTTAAGCGCGTGCTTTGCTTTTGGTATTGACGCCGGTGCCGACATGGCCAATGTGGCCAACAATGCCTGGCGATTATCGCAGCATATCACCGACGGCCAAAACTTCCTGTACAAAAACAACGTTACCTATGTGGTGATACTTTGGGGTGGCTTAACTACCAATTTTGTATGGTGCATGATCTTGAATGCACGTAACAAAACTTTCGGAGATTATACCAACCCTAAAACTCCCTTATTAAAAAACTACATCTTCTCGGCACTGGCCGGTACAACCTGGTTCCTGCAGTTTTTCTTTTACGGCATGGGCGAAAGTAAGCTGGGCAACGGCGCCAGCTCATGGATATTGCACATGGCCTTCATCATCCTGATTGCCAATGCCTGGGGATTGGTGCTGAAAGAATGGAAAGGCGTGAGCAAAAAAGCAAAAAGCGTTTTGGTAGCGGGTATCCTCACCATTATACTTTCGGTTGTTTTGGTAGGATACGGCAATAATTTGAAGGATAAGGAAACGGCGCCAAAGACAGCGAAACTAGAATTGAATGGATGATTATAAGTGGGATGTTTAAATCAATAAAAATGGGATGTCACCCTGAGCCCGTCGAAGGGCGCGCGTGGGAAACATCGCGTTTTCAGGCCGGCGCTCATACTTCGACGGGCTCAGTATGACACCCCTCTTTAATCTTCCAAAACAACTAACAAAGAAATAACCAACAACAACATATTAAGAGTACAACAATGTCTATCAAAGAAACAAATTTCAAGCACGTAAGCTATTTATGGGATGACGAGGCAGCTGCAAAGTTGGCCGGTGATGAAGTCGCGCTATTGATATATCGTTCCAACCTTTTGGGGGCCGATTTGCGCCTCACCAACTACGGTGGCGGCAATACCTCATGCAAAGCAATAGCTAAGGACCCGCTGACGGGCGAGGAAGTAGAAGTAATGTGGATCAAAGGTTCTGGTGGCGACATTGGTACGTTAACCAAAAGCGGGTTAGCAGCGCTTTATGTTGACCGCTTGAGAAACTTGAAAAACGTTTATCGGGGACTGGAATTTGAGGACGAAATGGTGGAACTTTTCAATCATACTATTTATGATCTGGCCTCAAAAGCACCGTCTATCGATACCCCACTGCATGGCTTTTTACCCTTCAAACATATTGACCACCTGCACCCTGACGCGGCCATTGCCATAGCGGCAGCAAAGGATGGTAAAAAAATAACTGAAGAACTTTTTGGCGGCAAAATAGGCTGGGTGGAATGGCAACGCCCGGGTTTTGACCTGGGTTTGCAGTTGAAAGCTTGTCTGGATGCTAATCCGGGTATCCGCGGTATTATGCTGGGCTCGCACGGTTTGTTTACTTGGGGCGATACCGCTTACGAAAGCTATATCAATACCTTAGAAATCATTGAACAATGTGCTGGGTACCTGGAGCAAAACTATGGCAAAAAACGACCGGTTTTCGGTGGTGCCAAAATTCAAAGTCTGGAAGAAGACGGCCGCAAGAAACAAGTCATCGCGTTAGCGCCTATACTGCGTGGTTTCTGCTCATCAAAACAAAATATGATCGGTCATTTTACCGATGATGTGCGCGTGCTGGAATTTATCAACTCAAATGATCTTGACCGCTTAGCACCGCTGGGTACCAGCTGCCCTGACCACTTTTTGAGGACAAAGATCAGTCCTCTGGTTTTGGATTTAGGTAAGGATGAAGACCTGAGCGACGCCGCAACTTTAAAATCGCGTTTAGCGCCTGCTTTTGAGGCATACCGCGCTATGTATACCGAGTATTACAACACTTGCAAACATGCTAACAGCCCGGCTATACGTGATGCCAACCCCGTAGTGATCTTATATCCGGGTGTGGGTATGTTCACTTTCGCTAAAGACAAACAAACTGCCCGAGTAGCTGCTGAGTTTTATATCAACGCTATCAACGTGATGAAAGGCGCCGAGGCGATATCTGAATATACTTCGCTGCCTCGTCAGGAGGCATTTGACATTGAATACTGGCTGTTGGAAGAAGCCAAATTGCAACGCATGCCTAAGCCAAAAGCTTTGTCTGGCCGCATTGCCTTAGTTACCGGTAGCGCCGGTGGCATTGGCAAGGCCATCGCCAAAAAATTTGCGCAAGAGGGTGCCGTTGTGGTATTGAATGACATGAATGCCGAGCGTTTAGAAGGCGCCGGCCAAGAGTTTAAAAAGCTTTTCGGTAAAGACGCTTATACAACTGCCATTTTAGACGTAACCAAAGCAGATCAGATTGCTGACGCTGTGGGCAAAGCGATCCTGGCCTTTGGTGGTGTGGATTTGATTGTGAACAACGCCGGTTTGTCGATATCCAAAGACATCGCCGGCCATACTGAAAAAGATTGGGACCTGCTGTACGATGTTTTGGTAAAAGGTCAGTTTATGGTAACACAAGCGGCTACTGCGGTGATGAAGAAGCAGGATATCGGCGGCGATATTATAAATATCGTCAGCAAAAATGCTTTGGTAAGCGGACCGAACAACGCCGGTTACGGCAGCGCCAAGGCAGCCCAATTGCACCTGAGCCGATTGAATGCTGCCGAACTTGGCGGCGACAAGATCCGCGTGAACGTGGTGAATCCTGATGCGGTGATCAGCGATAGTAACATCTGGGCCGGCGGCTGGGCCGAAGGTCGTGCAAAAGCGTACGGCATTACGGTTGAAGAACTGCCTGCTTACTATGCAAAACGTACTTTGTTAAATGAAACAATTTTACCAGATGATATTGCCAACGCCTGCTTCGTTTTTGCAGGTGGATTGCTGAATAAATCAACCGGTAACGTGTTAAATGTGGACGGTGGCGTAGCCGCTGCTTTTGTTAGATAATATTTTTAAGATCATAGTTCATAGTCGTTTTATCGCTATGGACCGTCGACTATGGACTATTTATAACCAACGCTATGGAACAACATAAAATTGATGAATACAATCAGCAGCATTTAGCGGCGCACAAACGCAAGTTTGATTTTGTGGCCGAGGATGTGAAGAACCTGGACGATGTGCTGCGAAAGCTGCGTGCGTTCAATATTGCTATACCAAGTTGGGCCCTGGGTACAGGCGGTACACGTTTCGGGCGCTTTTCCGGTGGTGGCGAGCCGCGTACTTTGGAAGAGAAAATTACTGACGTAGGTACTATTCACGCTTTGAACCGCTCGAGCAATTCTATTTCGCTGCATATCCCCTGGGATATTCCGGAGAATGCGTCGGCTATCAAAGCCCATGCGGCACAGTACGGTCTACATTTTGATGCGGTGAATTCAAATACTTTCCAAGATCAGAAAGATCAAAAGCTGAGCTATAAATTCGGCTCGCTGCATCATACCGATAAAGCAGTGCGCGATCAGGCTATTCAGCATAACATCGAAGTAATTAAATATGGCGTTGAGCTGGGGTCGAATGCGCTGTCGGTTTGGTTGTCTGACGGATCGAATTTTCCGGGACAATTGAACTTCCGCAAGGCTTTCCAAAACACTTTGGACAGCTTGCAGCATATCTATGATATCTTGCCGGACAATTGGAAAATGTGGATTGAATACAAACCATTTGAGCCTAACTTCTACTCAACCACCATTGGCGATTGGGGTCAGTCGCACCTGTTAGCCTCTAAATTAGGCAAGAAAGCCTTGACGCTGGTTGACCTGGGTCACCACTTGCCAAATACCAATATTGAGCAAATTGTTTCTTTATTGCTGATGGAAGGTAAACTGGCCGGTTTCCATTTCAACGATTCTAAATATGGGGATGACGATCTGACTGTAGGCAGCATTAACCCATATCAGCTGTTCCTGATCTTTAATGAACTGGTTGAAGGCATGGACGCAGCCGAACTAAATCATGCCAATGGTATTGGTTGGATGATCGATGCGTCACATAACGTAAAAGATCCTATCGAGGATTTGCTGCAATCGGTAGAAGCCATTAAGATCGCCTACGCACAAGCGTTATTGGTGGATACCAAAGCTTTGGTTGATGCGCAATTGAATAACGACGTGGCTAAGGCACAGGAAATATTACAGACTGCTTATCGTACAGATGTTCGTCCGCTGATTGCTGAGGCCCGTTTGCGTGAGGGCGGTGCGCTGGATCCAATCGCGATTTATCGTGGGCAGGAGGTTCGCAAAGGTTTGATAAAAGAACGCGGCGACAAAACCCAGGCAACAGGTTTATAATGGAAGTTACGCCTGTTATAGCGGTTTTTGACGTCGGCAAAACCAATAAAAAGCTTTTCCTTTTTGACGAAAGCTATAACATTGTGTTTGAACGTTCGGCACGTTTCAACGAGATCATGGACGAGGACGGCTTTGCCTGTGAAAACCTGGATGCGCTAAAAAAAGCAGTGTTTGATGCATTAAATGAGGTTAGCCGCCTTGATCAATTTGATGTAAAGGCGGTTAACTTCTCAGCATACGGCGCCAGTTTTGTTTATTTAGATGAGGGTGGGAACCCGGTGGCGCCGTTGTACAATTACCTGAAGCCCTATCCCGAGGATATTAAAAAGAAATTTTATGATACCTATGGTGATGAGGCGGAGATAGCTTTCCAAACCGCATCCCCGGCTTTGGAGAGTTTAAATTCGGGGTTACAGCTCTATCGCATCAAACATCAAAAACCTGAGTTGTTTAAGCAGATTAAATACGCTTTGCACCTGCCGCAATACCTGAGCTACCTCATTACCGGCAAGGCTTTTTCTGACATGACCAGTATAGGCTGCCATACCGCTTTATGGGACTTTGAAAAGAACGAGTACCACAATTGGGTAAAACAAGAAGGCTTGGATAAAATCCTTGCGCCAATTGCCCCGGCTAATCAAAGAATTCCCTCCTACTTTAACGGACGCTGGTATCAGGCCGGTATTGGTCTGCATGATAGTTCGGCGGCTTTAATACCCTATCTAGCCAGTTTTAATGAGCCTTTTGTACTACTGTCGACAGGCACCTGGTCAATTAGTTTGAATCCGTTCGACCAATCGTCATTAACAACTGAGGAATTAAAAAACGATTGTCTCAATTACATCCAATACAAAGGCAAACCGGTTAAGGCTTCTCGCTTATTCAGCGGGTATGAGTATGATCAGGGCATCAAAGACATAGCCCAAAAATATGGCACTGATGTAATCAAATATCGCAACATTCCCTACGACCCGGAAATGCCAGGCGAGGACATTGCAGCCTATTACCAATTGATGCATCACCTTATAGACAAACAGAAGATTTCCACAGGCTATGTACTAAAAAATGCTTCAGTGAAACGCATTTTTGTGGATGGCGGCTTTAGCAAAAACTCTGTGTTTATGCATTTGCTGGCAGCTGCTTTTCCTAAAGTTGAAGTATATGCCGCCTCTATGGCACAGGCCACTGCCATGGGTACCGCACTGGCTATACACCATAGCTGGAACAGCAAACCTATTCCAAACGATTTGATCAATCTTAAATTTTATTCAGGAACTAATCACGCGGTGTAGCAATACACTGTGTCTGTTATCGTTCAGACTTTTTTTATGGGCGGTGCGTTTTAAGCAATTCGAAAAAATCTACCTTTTCCAGATCTGTTTTTAGTTCTTCATAAGCCTGGGCAGATAGAGATACAAGCGGCAATCTTGGCTCTCTCATATCGGTGCCTAACATTTTCATGATGGCCCGTTGCGCAGCTATAGCCGGGTATTTGGTTATTACGCGAATAAAATCAATCACCTTGGCTTGCAGACTTCTCGCCTCTTCCAGTTTGCCGGCTTTGAATAGTTCAATTATATGCAGGTAGATGGGTGCCGCAAATGTATAGGTGCTCCCCACCGCGCCCTGCGCACCTACCGACAATGCGGGCAGCAACATTTCGTCATAACCTGATAAAATATCATACCTACCATTTTTATACCCTAAACAAGCCTGATACTCATGCAGGGTTGATGCGGTATATTTTACCCCAGCCAGATTGGGAATCCTTTCGTCGCTGAGCTTTAAAAACTCTACCATATCCACATTCACACCTGTTATTACCGGAATGTGGTAATAATAAAACGGCAGATTAGGTGCGGCCGAAGCAATCTCGGTCATGCAATCAACCAGATTTTGTACCGTGGTTGGTTTGAAATAGAATGCCGCTACTGCAGATATAGCATCGGCACCAATTTGCTCTGCATGGGCAGCAAGCATTTTACTTTCATAAATAGACGCATGCCCAACATGCACCATCACCAATAAGCGCTTGTTGGCGGTTTTGACATAGGCTTCGGCAATGGCCATGCGTTCTCCGATGGTCATATTCAGGCCCTCGCCGTTGGTACCGCAAACATAAACGCCGGTCAGGCCGTCGGCTATTAATTGGTCTACCAAAGTTGGTATCAGTTCTAAATTTATTGAACCATCCGGGTTGTAAGCCGCAAATGTCGCTGCAACTAATCCTTTTATTTTCATGTTATTTATGGCTTATTAAATTATTTAGGTCGATAGTTTTGAAAGCAATACCGTCATAAGCTTTAACGGTCCCAGCCTCATACAGACAGGCTACCTGCTTCTTATTATACACCGCGATATCGCTATATGCCGACGGCCCCGAAAAAATCACCCGGCTAAACGGCCAGGTATGCCCATCATCTAAACTGGCGCGCAGAGTTATATTAGCGCGGGCGGTTTTATTAGCAGGGTTGATAAACAGCAGTACCGACCGTTTTTTACTTAACTGATAATTTAATAAACTGCCCTGGCAAATGGGTTCAATCAAAGTAGTATCCGTAGTAACATCGCTCCAGGTTTGGCCGCCGTTGGTGCTGGCGGCTACCAACCGGGTTCTTTTTTTACGGTCAGAATTACGCGTATTCAGCATTAAATCGCCTTTGGCAATCTCGGCGAGTGTCGCTTCATTGGTACCAGCCTGGGGAGTATTATCTCCCAGTTTCCAGGTCTGACCATGATCGTCTGAATAAATAATGTGCACAAAGTTTTTTTTCGTATCAAATTCTACGTGGTTAACAGGCACTGCCAATCGGCCTTTATATTTTCCGGCAGATATTTGCACACCGTGACAAGGACCGGTAGCGTACCATGTCCACCCGGGTAGTTTTACGTCATTGGTGATTTCGCGGGGGAGCGACCAGCTTTTACCCTCATCGTCAGATGAAAGCACAAAAACCCGGCGCCCATATTTACTGGTTTGGGCGTTAATTTGTTTTTCGTGATCGGCACCATAATTCCAGGTGCTAACCAGCCATACCTTTCCGGTTGACTGATCCTGAATAGGCACAGGGTTGCCACAGGTATTGGTTGAATCGCTCCAAACCACCTGCATGGCGCTCCAGGTTTTGCCGCCGTCTGCCGACCGCCTTAAAACCAGATCGATATCGCCCGAGTCGCCGCAATTTATCTTGCGGCCCTCGGCAAAGGCTAGTAATACGCCAATTTTGGTAGTAATCATTGCCGGAATACGGAAACAGGCATAGCCATTGTCGCCGGGCTTATAAATATAGCGTAGCGTATCATCAATGGCAGCTTTTGCGGGCGATGGACCTATCAGCCAAAAAAATAAAACAGTAAAGCCGCATTGGGCAAATACAAATAATTTCCTTTTCATCATTGAGCGATTTGTAGCTTAACCAGAAATTTTCAGATATCAAATATATCATTATGTTCTACATAATGACGAATAATTTTATATTTGATTTTCGAATAAAACCTATATGAAAAGGATAACAATAGTCGCCATATTATTGATTGCCGCTTTACTTTGTAAAGCTCAAACTGTCATCCCTCTTTATAAAATCGTCCCCAACTCCAAGCCTAATAACGTGCATGAACTGAATGATACCACCTCAAAAAGAGGCAAAGTAAGCAGAGTTACTACCCCAACGCTTACCGCATTCTTGCCCGATGCCGGAAAAGCCAATGGCACAGCTGTAATTATTTGCCCTGGTGGTGGCTATTCTTATTTAGTGGTGAATGATGAAGGCGCCCGCGTGGCCGGCAATTTTGCCGCACATGGCATTGCAGCCTTTGTTTTGAAATACCGTTTACCCAGCGATGCCATTATGCTCAATCGCGAAATTGGCCCGCTGCAGGATGCGCAGCGTGCTATACAAATAGTTCGCGAGCGGGCGGTTGAATGGCACATCGATACGGCTAAAGTTGGTATTATGGGCTTTTCGGCCGGCGGTCATTTAGCGTCGACTTTATCTACCCATTATAACACTGCAGTCATTGATAATCCTGATCATATTAATTTGCGTCCTAGTTTTTCATTGTTGATTTACCCCGTAATATCTTTCAGAGACAGCATTTTGCATAAAGGTTCAAAAAAGGCTTTGATTGGCGAGAACGCACCGCCGGAAAAAGTGAAAGAATACTCTAACGAGCTGCAAGTTACTGCAAATACGCCACCGGCGTTTTTAGTTCAGGCTGCTAACGATAAGATTGTACCTGTAGCCAACAGCATCAACTATTTTATGGCCCTTCAAAAACATGGCGTTAAAGCTGAGATACACATCTACCAGGAAGGTGGCCACGGCTTCGGTATGGATAATCCAACCACTACCGATAAATGGATGGATCGGTGTTACAATTGGTTAAAGCAAAACCATTTGTATTAGGCTTTGACAATTTTGATACGAAGCAATGACCAGGCTGCCAGTATCATGAACACTGCCGATACCTGGTAAATAATGGATAGGCTGATATGTGCATCCATTAACAATCCGCCTAAATAAACCATGACAGCGCCAATAACAGTGCTTATCAAATTTAAAAAACCATAACCGGTGGCTACATATTTACTGTCTATTACCTGGCAAAGTATAGGCATAAGATTGGCATCGTTTATACCGCGCGCAATGCCGTAAATAATCAGTGCTATTATGGCAATAATAAATACTTGTGTAGATGCCATTAAGAACAGAAAAGGCCCACCTAATGTAAAACCAATAACCACAACATACATCCGCGCACGCTTATTGACCTGATGCCAACGATCGGCTATGAGCCCGCCCAATAAAACGCCGGCAAATGATCCGATTTGTACATAGCCCGTTGCGGATAATCCGGCCTCGCCAAGCCCCAGTGTAAAGTGCTCCTTCAAGAAAGTAGGCAACCAGCCATAAATCATCCAGTTAACCATACCCAATATTCCGAAATATAATAACAGTATACGGAAAGAACGCCCGCTGATCAGCATTTTTAAGGTTGCCGGCAGATTTGTTTTTTTCGTTTGATTTTCTGATTGAATTTGCTCATTGCCTTTGCTGTCCCTCAAACCATAAATCAACACCAAGCCATAAACTACGCCAAACAATCCAATAACCTGGAAACCATAGCGCCAGCCCCACATAATGGACATATATCCCCCCACGCCGCCCAACGCCTGACCGGCATACAAACCGCTCATGTGTAAACCCGTAGCTATTGACCGGGTGTTGCCGCGATGATAATCGGCAATCATAGCTAAACCGGCGGGTATGTAACAGGCTTCACTTATACCCATAATTACCCGCGCTGTAAGCATTTCGGAAAAGGACGAGACAAAACCGGTCCACAAAGTAACAGCCGACCAGATACAAACGCTAAACACGATAATACGCTTGCGACCGTATTTATCGGCCAGGTAACCACCCAGCGGACTTAATATGCCATAAGATAAAAGGAAAACCGTAGTTAATAAACCAAATTGCGCGTCGCTAAGCTTAAACTCGGTAGCAATTGGGTCATGCATTGAGGCAATGAGGTTGCGGTCGAAATAATTCAAAAAAGCTACCAGCCAAAGTGCAGCCACTACCAGCCAGGGGTAAAGCGCGCCTTTAGGCATTTTATTAGTTAAATCCATTTGTCAGCAAAGCCAGCGGTGGCCCTAGGTTTATCCGGCAAATATATAAACTAATTTATTATGTAGTACATAATAAGCAGCCGGATTACTTTTTAGCTAAAGCATCAAAGTGAGGTTTCAGATGCTCATACATGCCGGCTTTAAAATCTTCTTTGGTGCCGTTTTTGAGAATTTTCACCAGGTCGAGGTGGCTAACTGTACCTGATTTATACTCACGCTCACTTTCTAAGGTCGTTACATAACCAAAAACTGGCATTAACATCACCTGAAAACGCTTTAAAGTATTATTACCACTTATTTCATAAAGTTTACCATGAAAAGCAATCTCATTTTGTACCCTGAAACCTTTTTCGCTGCCGCGGTTTTCATTCAGGGCAATCTCTTCCAGTTCGGCTATATCTTTTTCGGTTTTACGGAGAAAGAGCAAATCAGCTAATCCCATTTCCAATACCAGCCGCAATTCAAACAAATCCTGCAAAGTTGATTGGTCGATGATAAGCGGGTCAAGCACCCGCTCAAACGTGCCCAGCACATCAGGGCGGGCCAGAATCATGCCGCGTTTCTTTTTGGTTTCAACCAATCCAAGCATACGCAGCCGGCTCAGGGCCTCGCGCACTACATTACGACTCACACCTAACGCCTCTACCAACTCCATTTCTTTAGGGAGAGCGTCGCCGGGTTTGAAGGATTTTTTTTTGAAGAATTCGCGCAACCGCAGTTCCACAATGTCGGCCATTGTTTCGGTAGATACACGTGCAAGGTCCTTACTTAAATTTTCTACATTCATATTGCGCAAGCCTGTCACAATAATACAGATTTATTATGTAGAACAAAAGACGATCCCGGCTTACTTGGCTGCCAACGGGTTAGGATAATTATCGCTTTGATCTTCGGCCACATCGTCCAAGCACTGAAAATCCTTTTCTATTAATATATATAGAGCGCCGTCTTTCCCGTCAAAACCTACGCGGCCGGTTTGTGCCAATTCATTTAATTTGACAAATGGAACAGTTATAGCAATGGTATCGTCAACAAATGATGCGGTTAAACCTTCCTGTTCTGCCGCTTTAAGCATATATACCAGTTGGCGGTTGCCAAAACTGGTGCTATCCTGCAAATGCTGATTTTTATAAAACTGATCGACATCGGTTTTAGTTAAACGATAACGTATGGAATTGCCTTTAATTCTGATTTTCATACCGATTACATTTAAATGCCCAGATTGGTTACGCCACCTATTATAATAATAGCCGGATGCTTTAACTGTTTGCTGTCGGCCATGGCAACCAGATCTTTTACTGCCCCTTTAACCGATTTTTGCTGCGGAAGTGAAGCATGCTGAATAATTGCTGCCGGTGTATTGCCGCGACCTGCGTCCACATAAGTAGCTGCGATGGACGCCAGTTGTTTCATCCCCATATATATAACTACGGTTGCATTGCTTTGCATGGCCAGCTTTAAATCGCCCGATAGCGAGCCGTCCTTCTTGGTACCGGTCACTGCCCAAATACCCTCGCTAATGGCGCGATGGGTAAGCGGTATATCTTCAAGGCCCGAAGCCTGCATGCTGGTGATGCCCGGTATATAATAGGCATCGATGCCTTGCGCGCGCGCAAACAACATTTCTTCGAATCCGCGACCAAAAATAAACGGATCGCCGCCCTTTAGCCTGATCACACTGCCTTTTTCAAAAGCAAAGTGTTTAATAAGGTTATGAATTTCGTCCTGGGTGGTATAAACACCATAGGGTTGTTTGCCGACATATATATGTTCGCAATCTTTTGGCGTCAGGTTTAACAGGTCTTTATTCGCCAAATTATCATAAAGCACCACTTCGGCTTGCTGTAAAAGACGATATCCTTTAACAGTTATCAATTCCGGATCACCAGGACCGGCTCCCAAAACATACAATACAGGTTTTTTTAAATTATCTGGCATTATTTTTAGTATTTTCTTAAAAATAGATCGTTTTAAAATTAAAATCAGCTCAAATTTTCAATACAAAATCCATTTTTTATCAAAATCTAAATTTTAAACTGACATAAATCATGTTATTGAACAACTTTTAGTCAATTTTTTTACGATTTATATGACTAAAATAGGGAAAATATTTGATTTATCATTTTTTTTATCTAAACTTGCTATTGTAAATACAATTCGGTCGCACTTTTTGTATTTACTGAAATAAAAAAGGCTTTAACAATAAAAAAAACGTCATGACAAAACCTACCATTATTGTAGTTGGCAATGGCATGGTTGGATACAAGTTTTGCGAAAAGCTTGTATCCAAAACGTCTGGCTTCAACATCATAGTATTTGGTGAAGAGCCACGCCACGCATACGACAGAGTTCACCTTAGCGAATATTTTGCCGGCAAATCTGCTGATGATCTTTCTATGTCAACCCGCTCATGGTATGACGAGCAAGGCATTATGCTACGACTTGGCGACCCTATCCAGGAGATCGACCGCCGCAACAAAACTGTCCACTCGCTTTTGGGTGTAAGTATACAATATGATTACCTGGTTTTAGCCACAGGCTCGTCAGCTTTTGTGCCTGACATTCCGGGCGTCGAAAAAGAAGGCGTTTTTGTTTATCGTACCATTGAGGACCTTGACCTTATAAAAGATTACGCCAGCAAGGCGCGCACCGGCGCGGTAATGGGTGGCGGCCTTTTAGGCCTTGAAGCCGCAAAGGCTCTGATAGACTTGGGCATTGAAGAAACCCACGTTATTGAATTTGCTCCGCGATTAATGCCAAGACAAATTGACTCGGCGGGTAGCGAAATGCTGAAATCAAAACTAAAATCGCTTGGGTTAAACATCCATCTTAATAAAAGCACCTCGCACATTGGCGGCGCCCAAAAAATAAACGCCCTGCATTTTAATGACGAAACTTCATTGCCTGTAGACATGCTGGTAATATCGGCCGGCATCCGCCCGCGCGATGAACTGGCCAAACTGGCCGGCCTGGAAGTAGGCACCCGCGGTGGTATACTGGTAAACGACAAAATGCAAACCAGCGACGAAAGCATTTTCGCCATAGGCGAGTGCGCTTTGTACGAAGGCATGATTTACGGCCTGGTTGCACCGGGCTACGAAATGGCCGACGTTGTAGTTTCGCAACTAACCGGCGGCGGCAAGCTATTTTACAGCTTTGACATGAGCACCAAGCTCAAACTGATTGGCGTTGATGTAGCCAGTTTTGGCGACGCCTTTGTAACCGAGCCCGACTGCCGCACTATTGTTTTTGAAGACACCCATAAAGGCATATATAAACGCATCAACATTACCACCGACGGCCAGTACCTGTTGGGTGGGATTTTGATTGGTGACGCCGACGCCTATAACATGCTACTGCAAACCGTCAACAACAAATTGGTGTTGCCCCCCAATCCCGAAGATATGATCCTCGGAGCCAGAGGCGGTGCGGAAAGCGAAGGCGCCGGCGTGATGAATTTACCGGACGACGCACTGATCTGCTCGTGCGAGGCCGTTAACAAGGCGGCCATCTGCTCGGCAGTTACTGACTTAGGCATTACCGATATTAACGGCATTAAAAAATGCACCAAGGCCGGCACCGGCTGCGGCGGCTGCGTTCCGCTGGTTAAGGATCTGATTGCCGGCACCATGAAAGCCAATGGCCAGTATATCAAAAATGTTATTTGCGAACATTTTGATTACTCGCGCCAGGAGCTTTTTGATCTGCTCAAAATCAACAACATTAAAAACTATGACCTGGCGCTCGACCATTTTGGCCACGGCGATGGCTGCGAAGTGTGCAAACCTGCAGTAGCCAGCATTTTATCGAGTTTGTGGAACGATGTTATTGTAAAACAAGACACCATTCAGGACAGTAACGACCGCTTTTTAGCCAACATTCAGAAAGGCGGCACTTACTCGGTTGTGCCGCGCATACCGGGCGGCGAGATTACCCCGGATAAACTGATTGTGATTGGACAAGTAGCTAAACGCTATAATTTATACACCAAAATAACCGGCGGCCAGCGCATTGATATGTTCGGCGCGCATTTGAATGACTTGCCGGCCATTTGGGAAGAGTTGATTGATGCCGGATTTGAAAGCGGCCATGCTTACGGCAAAGCTTTACGTACCGTAAAAAGCTGCGTAGGCAGCACCTGGTGCCGTTTTGGCTTGCATGACAGCGTATCGTTTGCTATCGAGATTGAGGACAGGTATAAAGGCATCCGCGCGCCGCATAAACTGAAGGGCGGCGTGAGTGGCTGTATCCGCGAATGCGCCGAAGCAAAATCAAAAGACTTTGGCATCATCGCTACAGAAAAAGGCTGGAACCTATATGTATGCGGCAATGGTGGTTCAAAACCTCAGCACGCCGAGCTATTTGCCGCCGATATTGATAAAGAGACACTGGTGAAATACCTGGACAGGTTCCTGATGTTTTACATCAAAACTGCCGAGCCACTGTCACGTACTGCAACCTGGTTAAACAAAATGGATGGCGGCCTGGCCTACCTGAAAAACGTGGTGATCAACGACAGTCTGGGTATCTGCGAGCAACTTGAAGAAGAAATGCAAACGCTGATAAACACCTACCACTGCGAGTGGAAAGAGGTTATTGAGAACCCTGAGCTGCGCAAACGCTTTAGCCACTTTGTGAACGCTCCTGAGGAGAAGGACCCGACCGTGAAATTCCAACCGATGCGCGATCAGGTGAAAGCTTCGTGGTAACAGATGCATTTGTTTCACGCGAGTGTGAAACAAATGAAACAAGTGAAACAGGATTTTCAATCAAATAATTGAATTACAAATAATTACAAAAACACAGTGAAACAAAATGAAACAAGAAAATAGACTTAAAAGTCATTTTCTTGTTTCACAACCACAACCCCGGATTGTCATTGCGAGCGTAGCGCGGCAATCGCAAGGAGACCTGAACGCGTGAGATTGCCACGCTACGCTCGCAATGACACGTTGATGTTTGTTCGCGATGAGGGACTGGTAATGATGAGGGGCTGGTGATTTTATAGAGTTTAATAATAAAAACGATTTCAAAAATGGAAGCATTAGTAGACAACTGGGTATTAGCCTGCCGCACCACTGATATCCCTGAAAACGGTGGCGCTTGTGTTAAATTAGGCGATGAACAAATTGCTGTATACAACTTCACCCGCCGCGGCGAGTGGTTTGCTACGCAAAATCTTTGTCCGCATAAACAACAAATGGTTTTAGCACGCGGTATGATTGGCAGCACCGGCGAAAGTTGCGAGCCTAAAGTAGCCTGCCCGTTTCATAAAAATACCTTCTCGCTACTAAGCGGCGAGTGTCTAACCGACGATACGTTATCTATAAAAACCTACGGAGTGAAAGTAGAGAACGGAAAAGTATTTATCAGCCTTTAGGCTGCTTCTGCGGTAAGTTTTAAGAGAGCATCATAATGAGTGATTTTGATGCTCTTACCTGAAACCTCGAGCAAGCCATCATTCACCAATTCATTAATTACCCTGAACACTGTTTCATAAGTAGCTCCGGAGAACGAGGCCAGATCCTGGCGACTCAGCTCTATATTAATAAAACCCTGCGGCGTTATACCGAATTGATTTTTCAGGTCGATCAAAGCCTCTGCAACCCGGCCCTTAACCGGCATATGCGCCAGGTTGCGGGTTTTGCGCTCAGATACCCGCAGATCGTAAGCCAGGAACATCAGTAACTTATAAGTAAAATCAGCATTTACCTTTAAAGTTGTCTCAAAGAAGTCGGTATCCACAAAGCTAACAATACCCTCTTGCACAGCCGTGGCCGATATAGTATATATACCATCGCCACCCAAAGCACGATGGCCAAAGATCATTCCCTCGCTAGCGAAACGCAGAATGAGTTCTTTTTCGGCGCCCCAGCGCTTGTGCACCTTCACGACGCCGCTATTTACAAAGTAAACACCCTTTACAGGGTCGCCTTCTTTGAAAATAACCTCACTTTTTTTCACTTTGTAGTTCTTTTTGTGCGCCAATATCGCCGGAATCCACTCCTTTAAACAGTTTTTGCACAAAAAACAAGATTCTTCATTATCAATTACGGATACTTTCTTCATTTGAGACGATAAGATCAGTTAATGATACAATTATAATTAAATATTTATCCATTTACGTCATAAATTTTTAATGATTTTCACTTTTAGCCTCATTTTTATTTAAATATATTATCAAAACTTTATCATTTTATTAAAAAACTCAATTTACAATCAATAATTTTTTTATAAAAATGGCATTTAACTCTATTTATATAAATATCAGATTAAATATTTATCAAAAAATCAAATAATTGATTAAACAAATCATAAAAATTCACCAAAAAACAAACAAAAATTCAATTTTTGCATTAAATCGAATATATTTACATTATAAAAAGGTCGCAAATTTTAAAAAACGTAAACTATGGAGAAAAACAGACAGGTATAAAAATAAAAAAACCTTGCCGGGAGGTCGCATTCCCAGGCAAGGCAGACAGTTTTAATCGCTTTAACAAAAAAAACCAACTCAAATGTACAAAAAGGAATCAAATTCGCGCATTGTTGCGGCAATTCTATTGTGTACGTCATGCTTTTTTGCAAAAAATGCAAATGCACAGCTTTCTTTGACCGGGCAACTACGCATCCGGGGTGAATTGCGAGACGGATATGGCACCTTAGAACCCGAAGGCGCAAAGGCAGCTGCCTTTATAGCACAACGAACGCGGCTCAACTTCAACTACAAATCGAGCCGTATTATATTTCAAACTTCAATACAGGATGTAAGACTATGGGGACAAGATGCCTCAACCATCACCCCTGCCGATGGCGCTAAACTGGCTATACATGAAGCTTGGGCCGAATTAGTCTTATCCAACAAAAAAGACACCGCATTTAAGAAATCGCCATTTGATTACTTCGGCATTAAAATAGGCCGCCAGGAATTGGTGTATGACGATGAGCGCCTGTTCGGCGCAACCGACTGGATTACCCAGGGTCGCCGTCATGATGCTATAGTTTTTAAGCTATTGCAACAAGGCTGGCAGATTGACCTGGGCGCCGCCTTCAACCAAAATACCGACGCTATTAATTATAACGGCACCTTTTACACCCCTGCCAACGTACCTGCTACGGTTAAAGACAGCAAGGGCAACCTCATGAACACTCCTGCCGGTTTTATTCCCCTGTTGAATGCATCGGGAGTGAGCGCTAAGAATGGCTCGCCTTCATTTTTAAATCCACCGAGCACCAACGGACTCACCGCAGACTATAAATCGCTGCAATATTTATATGCGGCCAAAAAGCTGGGCAAAACTAAAGTTTCAGGTTTGTTTGTTGCCGACGAGTTTGGTAAGTACATCCTTGATTCAGTTAAAAACACATCGGGTACTGACGTAGGCTATTTATATGGCAGACGATACAATCAAACCGGCCCAAACACACGCATCACTACCGGTTTATTGGTAAATCCCGTTTTTGGCGACAAAAATCAATGGGCGGCCACAGCAGGCTATTACTACCAGGGCGGTCATGACCGCGATGGTGCTAAACTGAGCGCCTACACCTACACCCTTACACTGGTTTATAAAGATATTAACTGGGGATACACCGGCGGGCTGGATGTATTGTCAGGCAACGACGCTACTTCTACCTCAACCGTCAATTATCGCTTTGATCCATTATATGGCACACCGCATAAGTTTTGGGGATCGATGGATTTCTTTTATGCTTCAACCGGATCGCCGACAGGTGGTTTGACAGATCCGTATCTGAAGCTGAAATACACCACCACCAATACGCGCTTTAGCACCGAGTTGGCCGGGCATTATTTTATGCTGGAAAACAATCAGAAAAATACATCGGGCGCTACTATCGACAAACATATAGGTACTGAGTTTGACCTGGCCAACAGCTACAAACTCAACAAGTTTACCACTGTCGATCTGGGGATATGCTACATGGCGGCTACCCGCAATATGGAGTACGCCAAAGGTATCGCCCCAAATAGCGCATCATTGAACCCGGTTTGGGCCTATTTGCAGCTGAATATCAAACCCGAATTTTTAAACAAATAAATTCCTGTAAGACATGAAAAATCAACTGACTAAACTCAATATATTTTCGCTCAAGGGCGTGCAAATGCGCACTTTTCACATCACGTGGTTAATGTTCTTCGTGTGCTTTTTCGGCTGGTTTGGTTTGGCACCCCTTATGCCAACCATCCGTGCCGAATTGCACTTAACCAAGGCACAGGTAGGTAATACCATCATAGCATCGGTAGCAGCTACCATCATTGCCCGCTTATTAATAGGCAAGCTTTGTGATACCTGGGGCCCCCGCATTACAGCCGTACGCTTGTTAGTAATTGGGGCGATACCTGTATTTTTGGTAGGCCTCGCTCATGATTACACTACTTTCATCCTCTTTCGCCTGGCTATAGGCATTATCGGTGCATCATTCGTGATCACACAATTTCACACCTCAATGATGTTTGCACCTAATATTAAGGGTACAGCGAACGCGGTAACCGGTGGCTGGGGCAACCTGGGCGGCGGCGTAACCAATATGGTAATGCCTTTGATCTTTGCGGCTATTGTTGGCTTTGGCTACACTAAAGCTGAAGCCTGGCGCTATGCCATGATTGTACCGGGCGTGATGATGCTGATTATAGCTTTGCTATATTACAAATTCACCAAAGACACGCCCGACGGCAACTACGACGAAATTGGCTACAAAAAAACTGCCGGCACCAAAACCGATTGGTCTATCCTGGCCGACTGGCGCATCTGGGCCCTGACCATGGCCTATGCCATGTGTTTCGGCATGGAGCTTACTTTTGACAATGTTGCCTCGCTGCACTTTGTCGACACCTTCCACCTGAACCAAAGCTCGGCCGGGTTCTGGGCAGGTATATTCGGCTTTATGAACTTGTTTGCCCGCGCGTTGGGCGGCATCGCTTCTGACAAGGTGGGCAAGAAATTCGGCATGCGTGGCAAAGGTTTCTTATTGGCAGGCATGCTGTTGCTGGAAGGTGCAGGTTTGATTCTGTTTGCACAAGCCGGTTCGTTGGCAATGGCTATTATCTGTATGCTAACCTTCGCGTTGTTCCTGAAAATGTCAAACGGTGCTACCTATGGTATTGTACCTTTTGTGAATGCCAACAACGTGGGCCTGGTTGCCGGTATTGTGGGCGCAGGTGGCAACCTGGGCGGTATGCTGTTTGGCTTCCTGTTCAAATCATCAACCATTACTTACGTAGAGGCATTTACTTATATCGGGTATGCCGTGATCGCTGTTTCGGTGATTGTGTTGATTACCCGTTTTCAAAAACAACCTGCTACCGATGCTGCTGTGGACAGCACATTGGCGGGGGCTGTATAAAAAAATTGTCATTGCGAGCGAGGAACGAGCATGATCCCGGACATTCGGGACACGTGACTAAGCCGTCCGCTTCGCGATTGCCGCGCTACGCTCGCAATGACATAGTTATTAATTACATCATCCATCAATAAAAATGGCAAAAAAGCACACCGACACTCAATTAAGCACCACCTGTTGTTACTGCGGGGTTGGGTGCGGCGTGCTTTTAAATAAAGAAAAAAATGGCACGGTAAGTTTGGAGGGCAATAAAGATTACCCGGTAAACAAAGGTGCGCTTTGCAGCAAGGGCCTTAACCTGCACCATACCGTTAATGACAAAAGCGACCGTCTGCTATATCCGCAGATGCGTTACAACAAAAACATGCCCTTGCAGCGTGTTAGCTGGGACGACGCGTTGGATCGCGCTGCGGCGGTTTTTAAAACTTTCATCAGCAAATACGGCCCCGACTCGGTGGCTTTTTATGCCTCGGGGCAATGCCTCACTGAGGAGTATTACGTCGTTAACAAACTCATAAAAGGGTTTATCGGCAGTAATAATATCGATACCAACTCGCGCTTGTGCATGAGCAGCGCAGTGGCTGCCTATAAAATGGCTTTAGGCGAAGACTCTGTTCCGCTTTGCTATGAGGATATTGAGCTGGCCGATCTGTTTTATGTTACCGGTGCCAACCCGGCCTGGTGCCATCCTATTTTATGGCGACGTGTGGAAGCGCACAAAGCCGCCAACCCTAATGTTAAAATTATTGTGGTCGATCCGCGCGCTACTGATACCGTAAGCGTTGCCGATTTGCACCTGCAAATTAATCCGGGCACTGATATTACCTTGAACCATGCTATCGGTCGCGTTTTGATCGAGAATGGCGATATCGACCTGGATTTTGTAACCAACCATGCCGAGGGTTTTGAAGCCTACAGCAAATTGGTTTTTGAAAAGACTGTTACTGAAGCCGCCCGCATTTGTGGTGCCAATGAAGCCGATATCAGGCTGGCGGCAAAATATATAGGTGAGGCCAAAGGTTTTATCTCGATGTGGACAATGGGGCTTAACCAAAGCGCCATAGGTGTCAACAAAAACCTGAGTCTCATCAATCTCAATTTAATAACCGGGCACATTGGCAAACCGGGTTCAGGGCCGCTGTCGCTTACCGGCCAGCCAAATGCCATGGGCGGCCGTGAAATAGGCGGACTGGCTAACTTGCTGCCTGCGCATCGCGACCTGAGCAACCCCGAGCATCGCGAAGAAGTTCAAAAGTTTTGGGGCGGGACGACGATCATTCCTTTTCCGGAGCTGTCGGCCACCGAGATGTTTGCCGCGCTGAACGATGGCCGCTTGAAAGCCATCTGGATTATGTGCACCAACCCGCTTACCAGCATGCCCAATGTGCGGCTGGTGGAAGAAGCGCTGAAGAAAGCCAAATTTGTGGTGGTGCAAGAGATCACTAACAAATCGCAATGCCTGGAATATGCCGATGTGATTTTACCTGCCGCCGCGTGGGCAGAGAAGGAAGGCACCATGACCAATTCAGAGCGTCGCATCAGCTACCTGAACAAAGTTTTAGATGCGCCCGGCGAGGCCCTGCCTGACGCTGAAATCATTTGTCGCTTAGCGCGCAAAATGGGCTATAAAGGCTTTGATTTTAAGGACAATGCGGCCATTTATGCTGAACACGCTAAGCTTACTGCCAGGACTAATATCGACATCAGCGGATTGAGCTATGAGATACTGAAAGAACGCAAAACGGTACAATGGCCATATAAAAAGAAAAGTGCGCCGGCTGGCACACCGCGCTTATTTACCGACCGGAAGTTTTACACGCCATCGCAAAAAGCCAAAATACACCCGGTGCCTGACGAGCTAACCAGCGAGCAGCCCGATGATGATTATCCGTCTATCCTGACCACCGGCCGTATTCGCGATCAGTGGCATACCATGAGCAAGACCGGCAAGGTAAACAAGCTGAATCAGCATTATGCCGAAGCCTTTGTAGAGATACATCCCGCGGATGCGGAACGACTAAAAATCAATGAGGGCGATGTCACGGTGATCACCTCGCGCCGGGGTTCGGTGCAGGTGAAGGCAAAAATATCGGCACAAATAAAAAAAGGCGTGATCTTTTTGCCGATGCATTGGGGTAAGATTTTGGGTAATGATCTGAATCGTGCCAACAACATTACCAGCGACCGTATTGACCCGATATCTAAAGAACCCGATTTTAAATTCTGCGCCGTACAGATGGCTAAGTTTAAAAAGCCCTTTCAGCGCATCGTAGTCATTGGTGCTGGAGCTGGGGCTTACGGCTTTGTGAAATCATACCGCGAGTTGAACCGCGACGATGAGATCACCATCTTCAGTAAAGAAAATTATCCGTTCTACAACCGCGTCATGCTGCCCGATTACATTAGCGGCGAGCAAGCCTGGGAGCAGCTGGTAAAAATGACCGACGAAGAAGAACCTGAATATAAAATTAAGATGCTACGCGGTGTATGGGTTGAAAAAATAGACCGCGCAAATAAAACTGTAACGGATTCGCGAGGCGTGAAAACGTCTTACGATGTTTTGTTGATTGCCACGGGTAGCAGGGCGGCGGTTCCCAAACACGTGCCCTCGCTTCCGGGTATTTTCACCATGCGCAACCGTAACGATGCCGACAACTTTAAAAAACACACGCCGGCCGACGGCCATGTGGTAATTGTGGGCGGCGGTTTATTGGGTTTGGAGATGGCGGCTTCGCTGCGCGAGATAGGTAAGCGGGTTACTATCATTCAGCGGACATC